>ERZ824600.1358-NODE-1358-length-30543-cov-5.255478_pt1 | contig 30543 bp, 23 predicted proteins | sample MGYA00519933_ERZ824600 | MGnify/ENA primary metagenome ERZ824600 (study PRJEB31778, sample SAMEA3449178) | human gut metagenome | biome: human gut; feature: human-associated habitat; material: faeces | place: United Kingdom | collected 2010/2012 ... | reverse complement strand
ATTTGAATAGTAATAAGGTTATTTTATATAATTTAAAGTATGTTAATAAATTCTATAAAAATATATTTGATAGTTTAAAAGATGTTATATATGTTGAGACAGAAGTAAATGAATCTAAAAAAGATTTATATTGTTTTGATAGTGTTGAAGAAGAAGTGTCTTTTGTAGCTGATAAAATATGTGAATTAATAAAGAATGGAATAGATATAAATAATATTAAATTGTGTAATGTAAAAGATAATTATATTTATACTATTAAAAAGATATTTAAGTTATATAATATTCCAGTTACTTTAAATTTATCTTATAGTGCTAAAGGTAGTATTTTAGTTAGTAAATTTAAAGAAAAATATTGTAATGATATAAGTAAAACTTTTGAATCTATTAGTGAACTTATTAAAACGAATGAGGATAAAAAAATATATAATAAAATACTTAATGTTATAAATAAATATTGTTTTGTTAATGATTATGATAGTGCTAAATCTATTATATTTAATGAGCTTGATCAAATTAAAATAAATAGTGAGGTACTTGATAATAGTGTTAAATGTATTGATATAGAAGAAGAAATTGATGATTCTGATTATGTTTTTCTAATTAACTATAATGAAGGTGTAATACCAGTTAATTCTAAAGATGAAGATTATTTACCAGATAGTGTTAAATCATTAATTGGAGTAAGTACTTCTTATGAAATAAATAAAAATAATATTTCTTTAATACGAGATAAGATTTTATCATCTAATAATATGATAGTGACTTATTCTAAATGTATTAATGGATCTGAAGCTTATATTAGTCCATCTTATAGTGATGAGATATTTAATAAGTGTGTTTGTGATAAGAAATATGATAATTCTAATAATTATAATAAGATTTTATTGTTAAAAGATATGGATGAATATAAAAAGTATTCAACTATTAGTGATAGACTTAAACTTTTAAAAAGCAATTATTCATTAAAATATATGTGTTTTGATAATAAATTTAAAGGTGTTAATACTAAATTATTAAGTGAGTATTTAGGTCATAAATTAACTCTTTCTTATACTAGTATGGATACTTATTATAAATGTGGTTTTAGATATTATTTAGATTACGTATTAAAAATTAATAAATATCAAGATACTTTTGAAATAGTGATTGGTAATATATTTCATAAAATATTGTCAGAATGTTTTTTTGATGAAAACTATAATATTGATGAATGTTATGATAGAGAAGTAAAAAGTGTAAATTATGAGTTTAATTATTGTGAAAAGTTTTATTTAAATATTTTAAAAGATGAAATTAAATTAATAGTAGAAACTATAAAAGAACAATTAAAATACACATCATTAAGTAAAACTATGTGTGAAAAAGAAATAGTTGTAGATGTTAGTAAAGATTTAAATGTAAAGTTTAAAGGTTTTGTAGATAAAATATTATATGATGAATGTAATGGTCAAACTGTTGTTGCGATAATTGATTATAAAACTGGTAATCCAAATTTAGAGATAAATAATTCTATATATGGTTTACATATGCAGTTGCCTGTATATATTTATTTAATAAAAAATGAGATTAGTAATGTTAAAATAGCTGGTTTTTACTTACAAAAGATATTAAATAATAAAAGTTCTCTTGAAGAAAGAAAAAACGATTTAAAATTACAAGGATATTCTAATAGTGATAGTAGTATTCTTTCTATGTTTGATTCCAGTTATGAAGATAGTAAGATTGTTAAATCATTAAAAGTTACTAATAGTGGAGGTTTTTATAGTTATTCTAAAGTTATAAGTGATGAAGAGATTGATATACTATGTGAAGTAGTTAAAAGTAAAATAAATGAAGCATCTGATAATATATTAAATGGGAAGTTTGATATTAATCCTAAAGAAATTGATAATAAAAATATAGGATGTGATTTTTGTAAATATAAAGATATTTGTTATATGACTAATAGTGATATTGTAACTTTAAAGAAATGTGATAATGTTTTTGAGGAGGTAAGTGGTAATGCCAGTATGGACTAGTGAACAAAAAGAAGCAATTGAAAAATCAGGTAGTAATATTATAGTTAGTGCTGGTGCTGGATCTGGTAAAACTGCTGTATTATCTGAAAGAGTTATTTATAAAATAGAAAATGGAATACACGTAAATGAACTATTAATATTAACATTTACTAAAGCAGCTGCAGCTGAAATGAAAGATAGAATTAGAAAGAAAATATCTAAAAGAGAAGAGTTTAAAAGTGAACTTGATTTAATTAACTCTGCTTATATAACAACTTTTGATTCTTTTGCATTGTCTATTGTTAAAAGATATCATTATTTATTAAATATAACTAATAATATTAATATTACTGATGATTCAATTGTTCAAATATGTAAAAATAAAATATTAGATGAGACATTTGAAGAGTTATATGCTCTTGAAGATGAAGAATTTATTAAATTAATTAAAGAAAGAACTATTAAGAATGATAAAACTATACGTACTAATATATTGAAACTTGGTAATATTATTGATGGCTATATAGATCCAGATGCTTTTTATAATTATGTTTTAAACAAGTTTTACACAGAAGAAAATATTAATAATTTAATAGATGAATATAGAGAATTACTTAAAGAAAAATATAAGTGTGTATTAATGGAATATGATAATATGTCATATTATTTTGATAGTGATTATTTATCTAAGATAGATTTGAGTGATTTAGTAAATTTTGATGATTTTACATTTGTATCTACTTTTAGATTACCAAGTGTGCCAAGAAATACAGAAGAAGAAGCTAAGAATGCTAAAAATAAACTTAAATTATCTATTGATGAATTATTAGATTATAAAAAATATGGAGATATCAATAAAATTAAAGAAAATATATTATCTACGTATGATGATGTAAAAACTATTATAAAGATAATTAAAAAATATTTGAACAAGTTAAATAAATATAAAAGTGAAGAAGGAATTTATACATTTAATGATATTGCTAGTATGGCTATAAAAATACTAAGTGATAATGAAGATGTTAGAAATGTGCTTAAATATTCATTTAAAGAAATAATGATTGATGAGTATCAAGATACTAATGATGTTCAAGATAAATTTATTAGTTTAATTGAAAATAATAATGTTTATATGGTTGGTGATATAAAACAATCTATATATAAATTTAGAGGTTCTAATCCAAGTATATTTATGGATAAATACAATAGTTATAGTAAGAATATAAATGGATATAAAATAGATTTAATAAAGAATTTTAGGTCTAGAAGTCAAGTATTAAATAATATTAATAGAATGTTTGAATTATTAATGGATGATGATATTGGTGGTGCTAGATATAAAGAATCTCATGAAATGATATATGGTAATACATCATATGATAATGAAACATTTAATGATTTTAATTATGATGCTAGTATATTAGAATATGAAAATGAAACTAATGAATATAGTAATAATGAGATAGAAATATTTACTATAGCTAAAGATATTAAAGAAAAAATGAGTAGTAATTTTATGGTATTTGATAAAGATACATCTAAAATGAGGAAAGCTACTTATAATGATTTTGTTATTATATTAGATAGAAGTAAGTATTTTGATGATTATAAAAAGATATTTGAATATATGGGTATTCCTTTGACTATTCTTAAAGATGATAAATTAAATGTTAATAATGATATTTTATTAATTAAGAATATTTTGGATTTTATAATTAGAATAAATGATGGAGATTTTAATCAAGAATTTAAATATGATTTTATTTCTATAGCAAGAAGTTTTTTATATGAATATAGTGATTCTTTAATATTTGAAATATTTGCTAATAATTCATTTAAAGAAACTAGTATATTTAAAGATTTTAGTAATATTAAGTCTATTAATTCTAAAATATGTTCAACTATATATGAAGAGATTATTGATATAAGTGATTTTTATAATAAATTATATAAAGTAGGAGATTATGAAAATGTTAATGCTAGACTTGAAACATTATATAATCTATCAAATAATTTAAATGAACTTGGTTATACTATATATGATTTTAGAGATTATTTAAATAATATTATAGAGATTGGTATTGATATAAAATATAGTTCTTATAAGGATAATAGTGATAGTGTTAAAGTAATGACTATTCATAAATCTAAAGGTCTTGAATATCCAGTTTGTTATTTTGCTGATATAAATCATAAATTTAACATATCTGACATGAAAGATTTAGTAATTGCTGATAAGAAATATGGTTTGATTTTACCAGCAACCGTAGAAGAAAATAATAGTATTATTAAAGAATTATATAAAAATAGTTATTTGAAAGAAGAGATTAGTGAAAAGATTAGACTATTTTATGTTGCGTTAACTAGGGCACGTGAGAAAATAATTATAATTTTACCTAGTATGGAAACATTTAAGTACGAAAAAGATGAAAATGGTGTTATATTGAGTCTTTTAAGAAAGAAATTTATAAAATTGAGTGATTTAATATATGGCATTAAAGAATATTTACCTGAATATTTTGAAAGTATTAATATCGAAAAGTTAAATTTAAGTAAAAATTATTTATATAAAAAGAAAATTGAAGAGTTAAAATCTTTTGATATAGATAAAATTGATGTAAATGAAATTAATATTCATAATGAAGTTGTTGATGAAGAACATTTTTCTAAAGAAACTCATGAGTTATTAACTAAAGAAAATAGAACTAATATGAGATATGGTACTCACTTTCATGAAGTACTTGAATTATTTGACTTTAAAAAGAAAAATTATGAAGTTATTAGTGAAGAATTTATTGTTAATAAAATAAAACATATGCTTATGAATCCAATATTTAATGATATAGAAAACGCTAATATATATAAAGAATATGAATTTTATTATAGTGAATCTAATGTTAATTATCATGGAATAATAGATTTAATGATAGAACATGATGATCATATTGATATAATTGATTATAAGTTAAAAAATACTACTGATAGTCATTATATTAAACAATTAAACGGATATAAAAAATATATAGAAAGTATTAGTGAAAAGAATGTTAATTTATATCTTTATTCTATTCTTGATGAAAAAATAGTTGATATTAAAGTGTAAAGTTTGAATTGAAATTATTTACAATGGTAAAATATAATGCTATTCTTTACTTGTAAGATAAGCAAAATAAGGAGGAATTATGTCAGGAGTTTTTAGAGCAGATCCTGCGACTATGAGAAGTGTTGGTACTCGTATCGGAGAAGTTGCTGCTGATTTTAAAAGTAATTACGAAAAGATTTATAGCACAGTTGAATATTTAATTAGAAATAATTATGTTTCACCTGAAGCTGTAGCTATTGGGGAAGGTATTGAAGGTCATAAATCTGAAATTATGGCTATGCATAGAAGTATTGAAGCTTATTCTGGTTTTGCTACTAAAGCAGGAAATACTGTAACAAATAATCAACAAAATTTAGTTGATGAAGCAAACAAATATTTAAAATAATTAGGAGGATATATGGATAGTAATAGTACAAAAATTTCTTATGAAGAAGCACGTAATGATGCTAAAACATTAGATACTTGTGCATTAAAGATGAGAGATGAATTTGATGAATTCATTAATCATATGAATCAATTAGGTGCAGAAGATGTATTTTATGGAATGGCTTCAGAACAAACAAAGCAAAGTTTTGCAGAGTTAAGAGCTCATTTTAATGATTTTGTAAATTTAGTAATTAGATTTTCAACTGTAGTTAAAGGCGCTACTGATACAACTGAACAAACTGAAAAAACTATTGCTGCAGCTGCTGAAGAGTTACCACAATAGTTTAGTTCATTGGTAATAAAAAAATATGAAAGTTGTAGAGCCAAGTATTTTGATGGAGGAAAGATCTAGATATCAAAAAGAATTGAAGTCATGCGATGCTTTATTACAAAGAGTAAAAAAGATGTCACAAGATTATGCATTTTGTGAGGAGAAATTATCACAAATAATAAATTATTTGAGTGAAGGATGTATTATTGATGGTGTAGGTGTTGGCTATAACTCATTAAATATGAGGAAAGAAAAAATGCTTTCTGATATGTCTACAATCGAGTTTACTGTTAAATTTCTAATAAATAGAAGAAAGATTTTAAGTAAACTCATAGGTAATATTAATAAAGAGTTGGCTGGACTATCTGTTAGAAAGCAAGTTAGATTGAATGCCAGCTCTACTTTTCATTAGAAATATTTATTTGGAGATAAGGATATAAATGAAAAAATTTTATTTAGATATACCAAATTTAAATACTGCACTTAATTTTTCAAAAGATGTATCAGAGATTGAGCCTGAAATAAGACATAATATTGATGAAGCTATTAATTTATCACAAGATATTACAATTAATTTAAGTGATTTTTTAGGTGTGGCTGAATCCATGAAGGGAAATGTAGAATTTTTTTCAACAATATCACAAATTATAGGCGAGATAATCGCTGATGGTTGTGTTTGTGAAGAAGAACTTTTAAATGTTCTTAAAGAAAAGGGTGTTGATGTTTTCACTGGTGTATTGTATTCATTTATGAAAAATGGATTTTTGGATATTAGTTCATTAAGTGATGCTAAACTTGTCAGTGAGGTTTTTTGTTCTGCTTTGAAAGAAAATTCGATTAATATAAAAGAACTTACGAGTAAAATATTGCCTAATATGATTGAAAATGAAAATATATCTTATGAGGATTTTGTATCATTATTAGATATTATGTGTCAAAATAAGACAATGGACACTAAAAGTATTGGGGACCTATATAATACATTAAATAGTAATGAAACTATTAAAAATACAGAAGATGGAAAATTTTTGTTGTGGCAATTAGAATCATACGCTAATAGTTCTACTAATATGAGAGGTGCCATGTTGAATAGACTTGGTATTGTATATTATAGTCAAAATGATCCTAAATGGGAAAACGTAAGGTATTATAAAGGACTTGATTCTACATTTGGTTCGTCTGCATGCGGTTTTACAAGTCTTGCAATGATTGTTGCTGCAAAGGAACATGATATTTCTATTACTCCTCAAACAATAATACGTGATTCAAATCGTTTTGTTAAGGAAATAAATGGTTTTAATACTGAGGAACCTGCATGTAGTTGGAATGAAATTGAACTTATTGCTGCCAAACATGGGATAGAAACCACTATAATAAGAGATGATGATGATTATAATGGTAAGATAAATTTTATTTTTGAATCTGTCGCAAATGGAGATCCTGTTATTGTTTTAAAAACTGGTCATTATTATACCGTATGTCCTGGATTAAAGGAAGGTCAAGTGATTATAATGGATCCTTTTTCACCTAATTATAAAAGAAATGGAGTATATACTCCTGAAGAAGCTGAAAAGATAATTAGAAGAGATTATGTCAGTGGAGTTGTAAGTTTTTCTTGGGATTGAGATAATATTAATATTTTACTTAAATTTATAATTAGAGTATTTTATACTCTTTTATTTTGCAAAAAAATATATATCATGTTATAATTAGTTAGATAATAATGGTACATAAGTTTTATCAATGAAAGAAGAATAAGAGGTGAAATATGCAAGTTGTTCTAGTAAAAAGAGAAAAAATATATAGATTTCCATTTCCTATTGATGAAACAACTACTTCTTATTGGTTAAATGATGTAGATGATGACTATAATGAAAGAAATTTAATTTCATTAGAGAAAATAGATGATAAATGGAATTTAGTTAGTAATTCAACTTGTTATATTGAAGTTGGAGAAAAACAAATAAAGAATGCTCTTTTGAGTGTTGGATTGTTTTATTCTTTAAAAATAGTTGATGCTAACAATAATATTTCTAGTGCACTTTTGTATGTTGAAAATGAAGAAAAGGAAACTTATATAACATATAATGTTGTTCAAAATGGAGAATATACTATTGGTAATAGAGATGATCAGAATATAAGACTTAGAAGTTCTGTTGTTAATAATGCTCATGCTGTTTTGACTAAAAACGAAAAAGGATTTTTTATAAGATCTTTAGATACTAAATATGGTATATATATAAATGATAATAAAACTGATGAGAGATCTCTTGAAAATGGTGATATAGTTTTTATTCTTGGATTTAGAATAATTGTTTTAAATGATTTCATAATTATTAATAATAGTGACAATGTTATTGTTAATTCACCATATATTGTACCTGGAGAGTTACCAAGTTTTAATGATGAATTAATTGCTTCTGTTGATAATGACAATGCTGTTTTATATAATGAGAATGATTATTTTTCTAGACAACCTAGATTTGTTACATCAATTACACCTGAAGAACTTAGTATTGATAGTCCTCCTGGAAAGGTACAAGAAGATCAAACTCCTGTAATTTATACAATAGGGCCTATGATTACAATGACTATGTCTTCTGCTGTAAGTGTAACTACATCAATTATGAATATTCAAAGGGGAAATGCTACTTTTAAATCAACACTTCCTGCTTTGTTAGTTGCCGTTGCTATGATTGCATCTACTATATTATGGCCTTCTTTGATGAAGAAATATAACAAAAAGAAAACAATTGAATCTGAAAAAGAAAGACAAGTTAAATATTCTGAATATTTACAAGAAAAAAGAGCTAAAATAACTACTATTAAAAATAATCAACATCAAATTTTATTAGAAAATTATCCTGATCCTAAAGATTTAGCAAGTGTTATTTTAAATAAAAAAAGAAATTTATGGGAAAGACAAATTGGAAGTTATGATTTCTTGTCTGTTAGATTAGGTTTAGGTACTGTTCCAGTACAATTAAATTTAAGATATTCTATGGAAGACTTTTCTATGGTAGAAGATAACTTAAAAAATGAACTTAATAGTGTTGCTGAGATTGGAAAAGATATTAAAAATGCTCCAGTGACTATAAATTTAACTGAAAAAAATAAACTTGTTTTAATTGGTGAAACTAGATATAAAGATAATATGTTGAGAAGTATGCTATTACAATTAGCCACTTGGCATTCATATAATGATTTAAAATTTGTATTTATGATTAATGATACTACTAGTAATATTTGGGATAGTGTTAAAACATTACCACATACTTGGAGTAACTCTAGAGATATTAGATTTTTTGCTGATAATTATGATGATATGACTAAAATATCTTTCTATCTTGAACAAATATTTATTTCTAGAAAATATAGTGAAGATGATAATGAAAAGAGAATAGAAAATAATTTAGATTTTAGAAGTTATAGACCATATTATTTAATAGTTGTTGATAATATTAAAAAGAATAAAAATGTTGAAATAATTAAAAAAATATTAGAAGAAAAGACAAATATTGGGTTTGGTTTGATTATATTAAATGATGGTATTTCTAATTTACCTAATGAGTGTAATGATTTCTTATCTGTTGATGAAAAGAATTCTGCGATTATTACAAATGATTTAAATAAAAAGAATCAACAAGCATTTGCGATGGATGATGTTAGTGAAGTTAATTTACCATTGTTATGTGAAAAATTATCTAATATTCCTATTAAGCAGTCTAATATGCTTAGTGAAACTGATCAAAATATTGGCTTTTTAGAAATGTATAAAGTTGGTAAGATAGAACATTTAAATATATTTGAAAGATGGCAAAATAATAATCCTGTTAATAGTTTGAGTGTACCTATAGGTATTCATACTGATGGTGAGATATTTAATTTAGATTTGCATGAAAAGTTTCATGGACCTCATGGATTGATTGCTGGTATGACTGGTAGTGGTAAATCTGAGTTTATTATTACATATATTTTGTCTATGTGTTTGAATTTTAGTCCAGAAGAAGTTTCATTTGTTTTAATAGATTATAAAGGTGGAGGTTTAACTGGTGCTTTTGAAAATAAATTAACTGGTATGAAATTACCGCATTTAGCTGGAACTATTACTAACTTAGATAAGGCTGAAATTAATAGAAGTTTAGCATCAATTAAAAGTGAACTTAAAAGAAGACAAGAATTATTTAATAAAGCTAAATTTGAATTAAATGAAAGTACATTAGATATATACAAATATCAAAAATTATATAGAGATGGTATTATTAAGGAACCTATGTCTCATTTGTTTATTATAACTGATGAGTTTGCTGAACTTAAGAGTCAACAATCTGAATTTATGGCTGAACTTATTAGTACTGCTCGTATTGGACGTTCTTTAGGAGTGCACTTAATACTTGCTACTCAAAAACCTAGTGGTATAGTTGATGATCAAATTTGGTCAAACTCTAAATTTAAGGTATGTTTAAAAGTTCAAGAAAGAGCAGATAGTATGGATGTAATTAAATGTCCTGATGCTACTAGTATTAAAAAGGCTGGACGTTTCTATTTACAAGTTGGTTATAATGATTACTTTGCTATGGGACAAGCTGCTTATGCTGGAACTAAATATATTCCAAAGGAAAAAGTTGCTAAAACTGTAGATAGAGATATTTCATTTATTAATGATATAGGAGATACTACAAAGAGTTTAGAGACTACTAAAAGAGTTGATGTTGTTTCTTTAGGAGAAGAATTACCTAATGTTTTAAAATATATTTGTGATGCTGCTAAAACTAAAAATATGGCTGCTAATAAATTATGGCTTGATAAGATACCTGCTGAAATATTTGTTAATAACTTAATGCAAAAATATTCTTTTGTACCTAAACCATGGAATATTGAAGCTGTTATTGGTGAATATGATGATCCTGAAAATCAAAGTCAAGGGTTACTTACTGTTAATTTAAATAGTGAAGGAAATACTCTTGTATATGGTAGTGGAAGTGAAATACTTTTATCTTCATTAGTTTATAGTTTGATTATTAGTCATAGCTCTAAAGAAGTTAATATATATATTGTTGACTTTGGTACAGAAATGTTTGGTATATTTATTAATGCTCCTCAAGTAGGAGATGTAGTATATATTAATGAAGAAGAAAAAATTGCTAATTTATTTGCTACTGTTGCTCGTGAATTAGAAGTTAGAAAGAAATTATTTGCTAACTATAATGGTAGTTATGACATATTTATTAAAAATAGTGGAAGAACATTGCCTAAAATGATTATCATTATAAATAATTATGAATTACTTAATGAAAACTATGATGATTATGTTGATTTAGTTTCTTCTTTATCTCGTGAAGGTGAGAAATACGGAATAATATTTGTAATTACTGCAAGTGCATCAAATGGTGTTAGAGGTAAAACTACTCAAAACTTTGGTAGACAAATATGTATTCAAATGAATGATTCAGCTGATTATTCAAGTATTCTTGGTAATACTCATGGTATGGTTCCATCTAATATTGCTGGTAGAGGACTTATAAAAATTGATGGTGAACTTCATGAATTTCAAACAGCTTATCCATATAAATGGGATGAGATTAATACATTTATAAAGCGTATATGTACTAAACTAAATGAAAGAGTTAAAGATAAAGCAGAAAGAATTGCTGTATTACCAGAGCATGTAACTTTATTAGATGTATCTGATTCAATAACTAATTTAAGTAATGTACCAATTGGTATTGAAAAGAATACTTTAGCGACTTCAATGTTTGATTTTAATAAGAATTTAATTTCTCTTGTTTCATCACAAGATTCTACATTGTTAGATAAATTTGTTCCTTCTTTAGGACAAGTATTCCAAAGTATTGAGAATGTAGAACTATATATGGTTGATTCAAATGAAGTATTAAAAGATACAGATATATTTAGAAATTTTTATACATCAAATATTCCTGATGTGTATAAAAAAATGACTGAATTGACTACTAATGATAATGGTAAAGTAAATATGTTTATGTTCTTTGGAATTGATCAGATGTTTGCTGGACTAACTAGACCTGAAGTTGATAATTTCAAATCTATTTTAGCTAACTTAAAAAATTATAAAAATATAAGAGTAGTTATTGCTGATTCTGTTGGTAAAATTAAGAGTATAGAATATGAAGAATTCTTTAGAAATAGTGTTCAAACTCTTAATGCTATATGGATTGGTTCTGGAATTACTGATCAATTCACTATTAAGTCATCAACATATACAAGAGAGACTAGAGGTCAAATACCACTTGAATTTGGATTTAATGTTACAAGAGGTAATGCAACTTTAGTTAAACTATTAGATTTCTATACAAAGGATTAGGTGATAATATGGATTTTAAAGTATATATAATAGTTGAGGTTCCAATTATTGAAAAGAAATTTGAAATGTTAGTACCAATAGATAGAAGAATTCATGATATTATAACTTCTATTAAAAAAAGTAATCCTTTGTTATCTAGTGGATTTTACGAACAAAGAAATCCTACATTATTTAGTAAAACTACTGGAGAAATGTATGATATGAATCAAGTTATTAAAGACTCTAACATAAGAGTGGGAACAAGATTGATTTTGATGTAAAGCACTTAATTGTGCTTTTTTAGTGTCATAAAATAATATATTTCATATTCTAAAATAGTAGGAGATTATTTATGATTAATACTATAATTGGGATATTGATTCCTTTTCTTGGAACTTCTTTAGGTTCTTTAATGGTTTATTTTATTAAAACTTCTAAATCAAAGAAAACAAATGTAATATTATATGGTTTATCTTCTGGAATAATGTTATCTTCATCTATATGGTCACTTATAGTTCCATCACTTACTAATAGTAATAGTTATTATTTTTATTTACCTTGTATAATTGGATATGTTTTTGGAATATTATTTTTGATTTTTATAGATGTTATATCTGCTAGAATTAGTAATTTTAAGATGAACAGAGTAAATAAGATGCTTATGGCTGTTACTATTCATAATATACCAGAAGGTATGGCCGTGGGGGTAATGTTTTCTGGTATTTTATATGCTTATGGTAATATTACATTATCTAATGCATTTATATTATCAATTGGAATAGCTATTCAAAACATTCCTGAAGGTGCAGTAGTATCATTGCCTTTACATAATTCTAATAGCACTAAGAATAAATCATTTTTATGTGGAGTATTATCTGGCGCTATAGAACCAGTATTTGCTTTAATAACTATTATATTTATTAACAAAGTTAGATTTTTATTTCCATATCTTTTAGCGTTTGCTGCTGGAGCTATGATATATGTTGTATTCTTTGAGTTAATACCTGAAACTAAAGATGATAAGAAGTGTGGAATTGTTAGTTTTATAATTGGATTTGTTTTTATGATGATGTTAGATATATTTTTAGGATAATTATTTAAAAAAGTATTGATTTATTTTATTATTGTTAGTAAAATGGTATCAAGTTTTTTTAAAAAAGGTGTTATATGAACAAGAACAATAATGAAATAAAATTAGTTAATATTATTGATGTTAGAAATACTAACATATCTTGTTTATGGAATAACTATGTTTTTATAAGTAATAAAGCGACTGAATAAATGTGTTTGGTCGTTTTTATTTGGATGGAGGTGCAATATGGATAATATAAGTATTAATGATATTTTAAATTTAGTTAATGATTATAGTGAAGAAGAATTAAATAAAATTAAAAAAGCATATGAATATGCTTCTAATTTACATTCACATCAATTTAGAGATAGTAATGAGCCGTATATTATTCATCCTCTTAATGTTGCTTATATTTTGGCTAGTATACATGCAGATAGCGATACTATTTGTGCTGGATTATTACATGATACTTTAGAAGATACTGTATATACTAAAGAAGAAATGTGTAATGATTTTGGTGAAAGTATTACTTTATTAGTTGATGGTGTAACAAAAATATCTAAAATGAGTTATAGTTCTAAAGAAGAAAGAAACTATGCTAATACTAGAAAAATAATAACAAGTATTACTAAAGATATAAGAATTATAATAATTAAACTTGCAGATAGACTTCATAATATGAGAACTTTACAATATAAAGAGCCCAAAAAACAAAAAGAAAATGCTTTAGAAACTATGGAAATATTTGTGCCAATCGCATATTTTATTGGTGCTTATAAAATTAAAAATGAATTAGAAGATTTGTCTTTTTATTATTTAAATAAAGATAAATATTGCGAAATAAGTGATAAAAGAAAGAAAATGGAATTATCATATAGAGATTGTTTAGTTCAAATGAGAGAAAAGTTAACTACTATACTAGCTGATAATAATGTTCCGTGTGATATAAGAGTAAGAACTAAAAATGTATATGGCATATATAAAAGACTTGTAAAAAGTGAAAGTATTGGTGATATACATGATTTATTTTCTATGAAAATAATTGTTGATGAATTGTTTAATTGTTATAAAACATTGTGTTTAGTTCATCAATGCTATAATCCTGTTAATGGTAAATTTAAAGATTTTATATGTAATCCTAAAACTAATAGATATCAAAGTTTACATACCACTGTATTTGGGCCTGAAGAAAGATTAATTCAAACACAAATTAGAACTTATGATATGGATAGAATTAATAATTATGGATTAACTGCTTATTGGGATATAAATAAAGATGAAGCTAGAATTGCTATGCAGGAAGATTTATCAAGAAAATATCAGTTTTTTAAGTCATTAGTCGAGATTGATAGTGTTTTTGCAGATAATAGAGCATTTGTTCATAGAGTTAAAAATGAAATATTTAATAAACAGGTGTATTTTTATGATGCATTAGGTAATACTATTGAATTGCCAGAAGGTTCAACTTTACTTGATTATGCATATTCATTAAGTGATTATTCTGGAGATAATTTACAATCTGGAATAGTTAATGGTAAAAGTGTAGGAGCAAACTATGTTATTCAAAATAAGGATAGAGTTAGAATTTTATTAAATAATTCATTACATCAAGATAGAAGTGGTTTGATTGGAGAGCTTGCTACTACTAAAGCTAGAGAAAGAATATTAGAATTAAGAAACAAAAATACAAATAAGAAATGAAGTTTTGGTTTGAAATATACACAGATTTGGATTTAATGTGTAAAAATATAATTGAATAACTAGTTAAAATTGACTTATTATGTACTTTATGATATAATATGGGACAATTATTAAAGGGGAAGTTAACAAGTTTTTAACAATTAAAAAGGGGTGTTTTTATGTTAAAGTATAGTGCTAGTATTGTTGAAGATTATATAGAAGGTAATGATATTGAAGATTTTGATATAGATGAATTAGAGAATGATAGAAGTTTTATGCTTGATGTTATTAAAAAAACTAAAGATAAAAATTTTTATAATTTATGTAGTGATGATTTGAAACATGATTATGAGTTTGTTTCTGCGCTTTTAGATATGTTTAAAGATGATACTAAATTTATTGTTAGTGTTGCTGATGAGTTTGTTAGCTATTTTAGATCTGAAAGTATAGGTCCTATGATAAGTGATGAAGATGAAAGAGATGTATTAATGACTGTCTGCGATTTAATACCTGATAAGTATGATAAAAGTTCTTTTAAATATAGAGTTATATTAAGTGTTATGATTAGTACAAGATTGGTTGCTATTGAAAGAGTTAGAATTGAAAATGAAGGTGATTATAGATTTACTAAAGAATTTGGATGTGGATTTATATCAGTATTTGATTCATTCAATTCAAGTATTAAAGTGACAGATCGTTTTGCTTGTGAATTTTTGAATAACATTTTCTCTAAAGATTACTGCGATTTAGAAGAATATCTTCATGGAAAATTTAATAATAAAGAAGATATTAATAAGTATGGATTAAATACTATTTTAATTGAAATTATTAGTCATTTTGATAGTATGCTTGGTTCATATGTTAGTACTCATATGTATTTATTAGATGAATATAAAAAAGATGTTAAACGTATGATAAATAAATGGGATTCATTTGATGATAGAAAAAATTCAAAAATGTGTAGAAAAATTTGTGTGGCAATACAAGATTATTTAGAATATAATTATCCTGAATCAGATATTACTTCGTCTAGTTGGATCTATTATATAGCTGAGAAACTTGGTATTACAAAAATGTTCTTGAAATTTGATGATTTAGACGAAGAATATGTTAAAGGTATTGTTGAAGATATGGATAATATATATTTTGATGATATGAAGTTATCTGAATTAAAGCATCTAGTCAATATGAAAAAAATTGTTTCTGATATTTTGGCAGGAAAAGAAGTTATAACAAGTTATCCAGATTTTGAAGAGGAAGATAATCAAGGGCAAACTTCTTCTTGTGAAGTAGTTAGTTTAGATTTTAGAAAGAATAATTAATTGAATTCCTGCTATGATTTTGGTTTTGTAAACTATACAAAAGTGATAAAATATGATTTAATATTCTTATAGTTTGAAAGAATAATATTTATTGATTATATGTGGTTAACTAGAAACCATTATGTATATTGGAGGAATCAAATATGAATGAATTTGTTAAAAGAATTATAATGGAACAAATATATAGTTCTGAGGTTTTAGATGGATATAAAATAGATGATAAAGATAGTTTTTGTGAAGAAATTCTTTCACAGATACCTGAAGAAAAGTATGAAGGTATAGTTAATGATGAAGAGAATGATTATATTATTCAATTGATAACTAGTTTGTATAACAGAAAGTTGCTTGCTAATAAAATTTTTTGTAAAGTCGAAGAAGCAATAAAATTTAAAAATATTTTGGTTAATAGAACTGATGTATATAACTTAGTTATTTCTTTAATTCCATTTGATCGATATGATGCTATATTAAATAATAGAATGGATGATGAATTTAAAAAAATAGTTGAATCTTCTGTTGAAAGCGCAGTAAAAAACGAATCTACTGATAAAAAATATGATAGAGAATTACGTATATTTGGGCAAAACAGTGAACATATAAATATGTCAAGTAATGAAGCTTTAGCTAATAAGATCAAACTTCTACATCAAATTGAAATTATGTTAGTAGAAAACGAAGAGAAAAATAAAGAATATGCTGAAAATATGAGGAAAAGTTTTGAGCTTAAAGGAAGAGAACAAACTGACGCTATGTTTAGACAACAAAATATAAGAAAATATATAAGTGATAAGCTTGCTAGTTATCGATTTACTTTTAATGATTTTGATCAAGAAGTTAATATGCTTGTGGAAAAATATTTTAGTAATGATATGTCATATTTTAATTTAAGTAATGGTATATATGATACAGCAATTTTTGATATAGTTCTTATTGATAGTAAAGAGTTTATAAATATAAAAGAAGATGTTGCTAGAATTCTTAAATTAAATGAAAAGAAATTTAAAGGTGTAGATGAAGATACAAAAAAAGCAGCTATACTTATGACTACTTCTGCTTTGTGTTCTATGGCTCAATCAGATGAAGAAGTTGATTTTAAAAATAAAAAATTAGATGAATATATTCATGAACAATTATGTTTTAATAATAATCCTAATAATAATTATAGAAAAGTTGCTGTTACTACATTGTATGGTGTTTTAAAAGGTAAAACAAAATCTTTTAAAGAAATAATGAATGAATTACGAGGCTCATTAGTTGATGTAGATTGGAAGGGAATGATGACGATCATTTCTTTACTAACATTGGGCGCTGCTACTAATTTAGCTGTTCCAGTATTTGTTGGTGGCGTAGCATTTCTTAGAAAATTCGGATCTGAATTAGAAGAATTTCAAAGTGTGTTACAAAAAGAAAATGATTTTTTTAATGGGAGATTTGGAATGAATGATGATTCAGAACAAAGTATGGGTACAAGATAATAAACATTAATAATAAGTAAAAATCATCTTCTTAGTTGACTTAATTTTTAACTAATTTGTGTATTTTATCCAAAATATATGCTTTTATATTACAAATATGTTATAATAGCCGAGAAGGGAGTAGGATTTGAAAAAATTATATATATCTGATATAGATGAAACTATAACTAGAAATAATGAAAAACCATCTAACTATTTTTTGTCCGAATTAAAAACATTGATAAATAATGGTATACATTTTGCGCTAAATACAGCGAGAGCATATGATAATGTTATGGAACGATTTGGAAATATAAATTCTACAATAATTACAAGGTCAGGTGCTTTAATATATGACTCCTCTGGTAAGATAATTAAAAAAAATGTAATAACTAATTCAAAAAAAGTCATAAAAAAATTATTAAGGCAAAATTTACATTTTGTTATATGTACAGTAAAAAACAAAAAAGAAATATATTATTCAAATTCTAAAATCAATAATAGCATCACCAATAATTTTTCGATTAATATTGTAAAATCAAATTATTTATTGTCAATAAAAAGCATTATTTCAATTTATGTTTTTGATAAGTTAGAAAATGATAATAAAATTGATAATAAAACATTAATAAGAAATTATGGTGATTTTTATCAAATTACAAGTGATAGTTGTACTAAATTATCAGCAGTGCTATGGCTAAAAAGAAAATATAAATTTGACTATGTTGTATCTTTTGGTGATGATGAAAATGATTATGATTTATTAGATAAATCAAATGATGCATATTTAGTCACAACAAATAGCAATATTGAAGATAAAAAATATAGATATATTAATTTTGATTACGGAAAAACAATTATAGAAATCATGAAAAAGAAAAAAATTTTAATGATTCCAAGCGGCTATTATCCAGAATGTAATGGTGGGGTAGAAGTAATTACTCAAGCATTATCAGAGGGATTAGTAAAAAAAGGGTATGAGATAGTTGTAATGTGTCAATCTAATAGAAATAAAGATGAATACATTAATGATGTACATGTTTATAGAGTTAAGCCACATGAAATTACAAACAAAAATAATAGTAGATTTATATATAAGATTAATAGACTATTACAAATGTATAATCCATTTAACAAAAAAGTAATAAAAGAAATTATACTTAAAGAAAATCCAAATATAGTTCACGTTCATATGGTTAGAACTTTAAGTATGTCTGTATTTAGTGTTGTAAACAAATTGAATATTCCAATTGTAAGCACATTACATGAGTATTTTTCATTATGGAATTTTGATCCATTTGGTCAAATGAAAGATATGTTAGTATCAAAACCTCAATGGTATGTTCAATTATTAAGAGAAAAACATAAAAAATTAACAAAGAATACAAAAATCATTACGGCGCCATTAATGAAAACAATAAATGAATATCAAAAAGAAGGATATTATAAAAATGTTCCAGGAATTGAAATATTAAATGCACTACCACCATTGGAAGATAAAAAAAGAAAAGAAATACTTAACACTAAAATTAACAAACACACTAAAAATGCAAGTAATATAAATTTTTTAATTATTTCTAGATTAATGCCATTTAAAGGAATAGAAGAAGCGGTACACGCATTTATGAATTTGGATGCCGATAACATAACGCTGAACATTGCTGGTGATGGTGAACTGAAAAATTACATAAGGGATTGTGCAATAAAAGATAATAGAATTAAATTTTGGGGATACGTATGTGGTGAAGAAAAAGAAAAATTATTTAAAGAAAATGATGTTTTAATATTTCCAACAACAGAACTCGAAACATATGGATTAGTAATAATTGAAGCATATAATTATTCAATGCCTGTTATAGCATCAAATGTAGAAGCCACTAAGAGGTTGGTGAAGAATGGTTTAACCGGTACAATACTAAATGAAGTGAACGAACAAGAATTATGTAAGGCAATGAAAAAATATAATAATAAAAAACAATTATTAAAAGAAATAAAACAATGTTATGAGAGTATAAGCGAAGAAGATTATAATAAATTTATTAATGATTATATAAATATTTATGAAAGGATAGACAATGAAAGTTAAAGAAATATATTACAAATTTTTAGAGAATCTTGGATACAAAGAAATATTTGGTTTACCAGGTTCATACATTATGCCATTATGGCAACAATTCGGGGGAGACATTAAAATAGTTCTTTCGAGACACGAAAGTGGAGCTGTATTTATGGCTGATGGTTATAGTAGAAATAATAATAAACCGGGAATTGTCTTAACAACAATTGGTCCAGGGTTAACAAATGCAATAACAGGAATATCCTGTGCATATGAAGATTCAATACCATTAATTATTATTTCTGGATATGTTAGTACTGCAATGAATAATAAGGGTGGATTTCAAGATAGCAGTAAAGACGATAGAGGTTTTTTACCAACTGAACTACTCAAAAGTATAACCAAAGCATCATTCCTTCCCCAAACTTCGGATGAAGCAGTTCAGGCACTAGAAAATGCATATAGAATAGCTATGTCAGGTAGAAAGGGACCAGTACATATATCACTACCAATAAACATACAAGAAGAGGAATCAAATTTATTTCCAAAAGTAATTCAAGATACATTACCAGAAAAGAACGATTGGGAAGACAACTTTAAAGAAATATATAATAATTCTAAGAATCCAATTATATTTTGCGGAAACGGATGTTTTTTATCAAATGCTACTGAATTAATGAATGATTTTTCAAAAAAACTAAATATACCTATAATTTCAAGTGTAAAGGGAATATCTGCATGCACAACAACAAATAAATTATATTTAGGTCCTACAGGAAACATTGCAAAAAGTGAACTAATTAATTTCTTAAAGAAATATAATGCAGATTTAATTATTTCATTAGGTAGTAGTTTGTCATTTAACTCATTCAATAAATTTGACGAGGTATTTAATAAGAATACAAAAATAATAAGGGTTGATGTAGATGAAAAACAATTTTTGAATTATGTTGAAGCTGATCTAAATATAAATATGGAAGTAAAAGATTTTATAGAAAAAGCATTAAAAATTGATTTACATAAAAATAATAATGAAATAAATTTTTTATTAAAAAATGATGATATAGATAATGATGATAATCAATTATCAAAAATATCTAATTATTTAAATTCTATAAGTACAAAAAAAACGTTAATAATTCCTGATGCTGGAAATCATTGGCTTGATATATTATATTGGTGTCATCCAAAAGATAGACTATGTGTTTTTACAAATGCAGGATTAGCGTCTATGGGACATGCAATAGGAGCATCTATTGGATTTAAGATTGCAAATCCAGATAAAGATGTAATATGTGTTACAGGTGATGGTTCATTTATGATGTCTGGTTTTGAAATATCAGAAGCAAAAGAACTTGAATTAGATATTATGTTTTTAGTTGTAAATAATGCTAGTCTTGGTAGAGCAAGAGTTTATCAAGAAATGACTGATGGCAAAATAATATCAACAACATATAAAAAAGAATTAAACGTAAGTGAAATGGTTAAAGTAATGGGAATTAATTCTAAAAAAGTTAATAACCTTGATGAATTTATAGAAAGCTATAATAGTTTAAGCCAAGAAAAAGGAGTTAAATTAATTGAAATAATGGTAGAGAAAAATGATATTCCAAAGATTTTAAGGGGGAAGAAATGAATATAATATTAACAGGTGCATCGAGTGGAATAGGTAAAAGCATATTAAAAGAATTACTTTTAGTACCAAATGCAAATATATTAACAATTTCTAGAAATAAACCAGAAGTTTTAAACAATAATATTAAATGGATAAAGTGTGATTTATCTAACCAAAATGAACTTGAAAATATATTAACTGAAATAGAGAATTTTAAATGTGACATACTAGTAAATAATGCTGGTTCGGGAAAAGTACTTGATCTTGAAGAAATATGCTATGAAAATATAGTAAGAGAGGTTAGTTTGAATTTAATTGCGCCAATGTTATTAACAAAAAGTGTAAGTAAAAACATGGTAGCGAAAAATTATGGTAGGATAATAAATATTTCATCAATTTCTGGCGTTTACGGGACACCTTATTTATTTACATATAGTGCAACTAAAGCAGGAATAAATAATTTTACACAAAGTAGTGCAAATTATTTTAGTGGTAAAAACATTACTGTAAATAGTATAAGCCCGGGAGGAATTGATACTGACATGGCTGTAAATGGAAGAAAAGAAATATCAAAATTGTATAATATGAATGAAAATGATTATCAAAATCAAATGATGAAACAAATGGGTGTTTCTAAATTAATAAATAGTGAAGAAGTCGCAAAATTGGTAAAATTCTTAATAGAAACACCAAGCATAAATGGACAAAATATAAATATTTGTGGATTAATTGAAAGGTAGTAATATGATAAATTTAAGTGAAGAGGAAACAATAATTTTCGAAAATATGCTTAGAAAGTTAGATGCTGAAGAACAAGAACTAACAAATAAGTCTGAAAAACCATTAGTACATCATGAAGATCATGAACAACTTTCACTAATAATAGATGGTAGTGGTTATGCCCAAAAAAATGATACAGTATACAATGTTAAAAGAGGATGTCTAATACTCTTAAATAAATTTGACAAACATTCATTTATGGCAAAAGATAATAACAAACTAAAAATATTGCATCTTCATACATATAAAATTTATGGCGAAGAAGATAGAAATATAGATGAGGTAGTATCATCTAAATGGTTAACAATTTAATGAAAAAGATTTATATATGGAATGATATAGGACTCTATAATGATAGAGCTAATCTGAAAAGAATAGATTCATTTTTAAGAAAAATTAAAAAAAATATTAAAAGATCAAACTGCAAATTAGAAATACTAGATAGTAAAATTTCAAAGAAATATTTAAATACTATCTCAACGCTCGATAATATTGTAACAATAGGTACAAGACCAAATAAATTTGTTAAAAATAAAAAAAGTTATAATATAAAATCTAAAAGAATAATAGATAAAAATGGTTTTGCTGAAAAATGTAAGATTGAATTAGACGAATCAGTTCTAAGATTAAGTCACATAAACATAGTAGAGGATATAATAGTAACAGGTACAACACTTATAACAATATTAGACCATATTATATCTAAACAAAAAAATATTAAAATAAACATATATTTGTTAATTGGATATAGTAATGTAATTGAAAAAATAAAAAATAAATATAAAAACATAGAAATAAATTGTTTTAATATACTAGAAGAAAAAAGTGTTGAAGAGAGTACTTGCGTATTTTTAAGTGACTTATTATATGAAAAACTAGGTAATATTTCATATTTAGAACATTTTGAAAATAAAAATATATTTGATAAATATACAAGAAAATTTATAAATGAAATAAATAAATTAAAAACCCAGTTAAAGGAAAAAATAGGAATAGTAACAATAACTATTGGCATAAATTATGGAAATAGATTACAAAATTATGCGTTACAAGAAGTAATAAATAAGTTTGGGTATACTGCGGAAACATTCGAAAATATTTATCAAGAAAAAGAGCTATATAATAAAATAAAGAGAAGTTTAACATTATTTAGGAAAAATATTAAATATAGAAAAAAATTAAAATTATTTAAAGATTTTAATAATAAATATATTTGTTTTTCAAAATTTAAAGTTAAAAGTTTTAAAACAAAAACCAAGGTTTCAAAAAAATATAAATATTTAATATGTGGAAGTGATCAAATATGGAATATGAATTACAAGGGTAATAGTAAATCTAATTTTTTAACTTTCGCACCAAAATATAAAAGAGTATCATATGCCCCAAGTATTAGTTCTTTAGAAATACCAGATAGTAGAATAGAAGAATTTTCTAATTATTTATCTGGTATAGAAAGACTATCATGTAGAGAAATAGAAGGAAGTAAACTTATAGAGGAAGTATCAAAACGCAAATGTACAACTGTATTAGATCCAACATTATTATTAAACTCATGTGAATGGGATAAAATTAAAAGCAATACGCAAAAGAATATGGCAAAAAAATACATAATTAAATATTTTTTGGGTAATATCACCGATGAATACGAACAATATATTAAAGAATATCAAAAAGAGAAAAATCTAGAAGTTATAAATATAAATGAAGAAACGTTAATTGATCCAACTCAATTTATAGAATTCATTTCAAATTCTGAATTAGTATGCACAGACTCATATCATGGTTTATTATTTAGTATTATTTATAAAAGACCATATGTATTATTTGAAAGATTATCAAATGTTGTAAGTATGAGTTCGAGATTTTCATCAATTCATAAATTATTAGAATTGCCTAACAGAAATTATAAAAGTATAAAGAATAAGGATGTTTTTAACGTTAACTATGATTTAATATTTAAAAACATTAGAAAATATCAAGAAATATCAATTAATTATTTAGAAGAATCGATAGGAAATAAAAATGAAGGAAGTATGTAAGAAAAGCAAATGCATAGGATGTTTGAATTGCAAAAAAGTATGTAAGTTTAATGCTATTGATATAGAAAAAGATAAATTAGGATTTATATACCCGGTAATAAATAAAAATTGTAAAAATTGTGAGTTATGTAAAAAGAAATGCCCAATAATAAATAATAAAAATGAAACATTATTAAATATTTGTTATGCTGGAAAAAATAAAAGTGAAAATATTAGAAAAATAAGTTCATCTGGCGGAATATTTTTTCTTTTAGCAGAAGAAGAGTTGAAAAATGGAATAGTATATGGAGCTTCTTATACTAAAAATGTATTAAGACATGTAAAAATAACAAAAATGGATGAATTAAAAAAAATATTAGGTTCAAAATACATACAAAGTGATTTAAGTGATATTTTTGAGGAAATTGAACAAGAACTGAAAAATGGTACAAATGTATTATTTTGTTCAACACCATGTCAAGTTGCAGCATTAAAAATTTTTTTGCAAGAAGACTATGATAATTTGTTCACTATAGACTTTATATGTCATGGGGTTGGATCCATAAATGTTTTAAATTATCATTTAAATGACATTTTAAAAAGTACAAAATCTAATGAAATCGAAAGTATTAATTTTAGAGATAAATCTACAGGGTGGAATAAATTTAGCATGTCAATAAACACTGAAAAAGAAAAGTACAGTAAAGTTCATAGTGAAGATAATTTTATGAAAACTTTTCTTTACAATTTATGTTTAAGAGAATCGTGCTATCAATGTAAGTTCAAACAAAATAATAGGTGGTCAGATATTACATTAGCAGACTTCTGGGGAATTAATAAGGTTGTAGAAAATTTTGGCGATGATCTAGGTGTGAGTGCTATAATAATAAATACAAAAAAAGGAAAAGATAAATTCAATTTGATAAAAAATCATATGTTATTGTCAAAAGTTAAGTATGAAGAAATAAACAAAAATAATATTAGTCTATCAAATGCATCACTTTATAACAAATGCAGGGATGAATTTATAAATAATGTTATAGAGAATAAAACATTACAAAAATTAGACAATAATTATTTTAGGAGAGAAAATGGAGAAAAATATAATAAATAATATAGATTTTCATAATTTACCTGAAGATGAATATAGAAAAGAAAATCGCATTTTAAGTTTAAATGAAAATATATATGGATGTTCAAAAAAAGTTAAAAAAATATTAAAAAAAGCAATAAATGTTTCAGAATATCCAGATGACAATTGCACTAAACTAAGAAAGAAAATATCTGAATTAGTTAATATTGACGCAAATAGAATAATTGTAGGTAATGGATCAGGAGAACTTTTACAAATAATTTCAAGAACATACGTTGAAGAAGGTGATGAAGTAATAACATGTGTACCAACATATCCTTATTATTCTATAGAAACCATTATAGAAAAAGGAAAATTAATTTCAGTTCCATTAAAAAATTTTAAATTTGATATCGATGAAATATTAAATGCAATAACAGATAAAACTAAACTTATATATATTACCAATCCCAATAATCCAACTGGGACAATAATAACAAAAGAAGAACAAAATAAGCTAATAAATAATGTTAGAAAAGACATTTTAGTAATATTTGACGAAGCATATTACGAATATGTCAGTTCAAATGATTTTCCTAATACGATAAATGATTTAAAAAAATATGATAATGTTTGTCTGTTAAGAACATTTTCGAAGGCGTATGGTCTTGCTTCAATGAGAATAGGTTATTTGATTGGAAGCTATAAAACTATAGGATGCCTTAATAAAGTCAGACTTACATTTAACGTTTCGAAGTTGTCACAAATGGCAGCAATAGCAGCAATAGAAGATCAAGATTTCATTAAAAAGTGTAAAAGAAAAAATAATATCATGAAGAATTATTTATATAATTGTTTAGATAATTTGAAGATTAAATATGTAGTTTCCGAAACGAATTTTGTTTTTATAGAAGTAAATAACGATATTATAGATAATATAAAAAATAAAAAGATAAGTGTTAAAAGTTATAATTTCAATGATAAAATATATATTAGACTAAGTTTAGGCATTAAAAAGGATATTAAAAAAATAATTGAAATTATAACTGAAACTATAAAATAAAAATAATAATTCAAAAAACATATGTTAGCAAAATATATGTTTTTTCATACAATAAATTAGGTGATTAATATGGCATTAAAAGGTATTGTAATAGATCCAGGACACGGAGGTAGTGATCCTGGAGCTGCTGGAAACGGAATGAAAGAGAAAGACTATACTTTATTGATAAGTAAATATATGTATGATAGATTTAAAGAATTAGGTGTACCTGTAAAATTAACAAGAGATAGTGATGTGACATTGTCTCCAAAAGAGAGAACTAGGAAGGCTAGAAATTTTTATGGAGATAGTAAGGATATTGTTATGATTTCGAATCATCTTAATGCAGGAGGTGCGAATGGTAAGAATGTAGGCAAAGTGTAATAGCACCTTGTTTGCTTTAAAATATAAGGACTTTGGCTTAATGTTGAAATTCTTTTTTTTATGAATTAACAACTTAAAATAGAATGTATTTTGCTATGGTGTTTATTATTTATACTATTTCTCTATTTAAAGTTAAAAAAGCAATCGTAATAAATTGACAATTTTATAAAAAAATTACTCTGTAGCGTAATAAAATATAAAATCTGAACCTAAATAAAAAAAAGACCTTTTCTATTTAAAAAAGTCTTTCTAAATTATTATTCTTCTATTCTATAATAGTTTTTTAATTGTGTTTCATCAATCTTAATGCCTTTAAGATTTAAACTACCTATTCGTTTTAAGTATAAATAATGTAGAGCAGCTTTTCTTTCACGATCAACTGCAAAGTGAATAAACCTATGACATCTAGGGCAAAGTGAAACATAATTTTCAATTTGCTCAATACTTTTTTCAAAGTCGTTACTAAATTCTCTTGGAATTAGGTGATGTAATTCAACATAATTTTTGCCAGTTTTTTTGTTGGTAAAGTAATGAGAAGAACAATCGCAATAATCCTCTAATTCGCACTTATAATTTGCTCTTTCCAATGCTTTCTTTTTAAGAATGCTACTAACTTTTGTAATTTCCTCAATGTCCTCTATAATCGAAGTATCTTGTGCTTTATTTATAATTTTTTCTTCTTCTTCAATTGTAGTCGAATTGTCAGATATAGCAATTGTATCAAAATAGTCTGGATTGAATATATTTATGTAACACATCTCAAATATATCCTTGTAGTTGTTATTAAATATAAATTGGCACATTTTTCCTTTATCTATTTCCTCAATTTCGCAAAAGCAATTTATAACTTTATTTATATAGTCGCTAAAATCTCTAAAAGTATTATTGTTTATAAAATTTGATAAATATAATATTTTTGCATTGTCTATAAGCATATTTTTGTTAAAAACACCACTTGGTTGATATTTTTTTGTTAATACATCAAATTGATAATTAATTAATTTAGTTTTTGCATCTGCTGAAATAATTTCATCTTCACTTTTACTTTTTTTGATTAACTCTTTTAGTGTTTCATAATTCATATTGATAAAATTATATAATTCTTCTTTTTCAGTAGTAGGAGAGTTCATATAAATTGATAAAAAATCATAATTTTTAAATGGTTTATGAAATGTATCAAAATATATATAATCATGTGAAAATAACTCTTCAATATTTTTATTTTTAGCACATAAAATAAAATCTTTAATAATATTAACTATTTTATCCATTGAATTTTGATAAACTAACAAATCTTCGAATATTTCTTCCGTCCTTTTTAATATGTAACTAGGAATATTGTTGAAGTATGAATCAACAAGTAAAAGATATACTATTATCCATTTTTCTTCCTCGCTAAATTCTTGTGGTATATTTTCAAGAACTTCTCCTTTTCTGGTTTTATAGTATGTTCTTTCATTTTTGGAGAAAAGCCTTGATTTTATCATATTTACTGTATGTTGTTTTAATGACTCTTGACCATGGTGTGAATTTAATTCCCATGAAGAACGATCAACACCATCTGCTCCATCTTTAAAAGTTTTATAATTTTTTATAAAGGATAGTAGTAATCTATAATTAGTATTTTGAAAAATAAAAATTCTGCCATCCTTACCTTGCCCTGTTTCAGAATAATTTTCTAAAAAATCATTATCAAAACACATTTTTCTATAAGTATCTTTTAAATTCATTATTTACCAACCTCACAAACATATAATTTTTCTTTATGATTTTCAAAATCAGTTTTTCCAGCATTAAAACTTTTATAATCAATTTCTATAATTGTGGTTTTTCCTTTTTTAGATAATATGTTATAAAGTTCTTCTTCAGAAATTTTATTGTTTGAAGCACCACTCTTTGCATTGTAGGTATTATTATAAGAAACTATAATTAATTTACTATCAATATGTGAAATTAAATCTTCCATTAAAAGAGGGGCTTTTGACTTTGAGTATCCACTCTTTAAATTATCTCTTTTAAATTTCATAGAAACACCTTCAAATTCAGTTGGTTTTTCCCATTTTACTAGATTTTCTAAAACGTGATAGAAGTTTATGTATTGTCTTGCATTGTAAGGGGGATCAATATATGTGATGTCTGCTTTGATATTTTTAACCAATTCATTTGCATCCATGTTAAATATTTTAGATTTAGACATTCTATCTTTCGTTATAAATGGCACTCTTAATGTTACATCACGATCAATTGGTTTTTTCGATAAAAAATGTTCAAAATGACCAACTGTATTTGCAATTTTATCAGTAGCATACATTAAACTTGTTAATATAGCATAATATTCTCTTTTTGTTAGTGAATTTTTTTTCTTTTCCAAATCTTCTCTAATATATCCAATTTTCTTTGAATCATTATTTGAAAAATATTTACCACCATAAATTTTAGAAAAATAATTATCACTTAATAACTTTTCATCTATGTTGTTATATTCTTCAATAATCTTTTTAACTTTATTTTCATTAATTTTGTCATTTGAAATCCAAGTTTGATATGCTACATAATTAGAATAGAGAAAATCATTTACTATAACATCGTAACCTTGATTTAAGAAATGTTCAGCTACAACCCCAGTTCCTCCAAAAATGTCAGCTATGGTACACTTATCTGTTCCATAGTATTCTAATATTACTTTTTGTATTTGATTTAATAAACTCTTTTTACTTCCTATATATCTTCTATTATTAATAAATAAATCCATAATTCTACACTCCATTATTTGTGATTAATACTTCTTGCTCATTAGCATCACGATCTTTTTTGTTATAACTGCAACTTCTATAATGATAATTCATATTTTTAAATGTTACATTTTTATTTTCATTTTTATCTAACCAATTTTTTAATATACTATTTTCAACTCCGACTTTAGTAAGAACATTAGAAAGTGCAAATTTAATGTTTTTCTTATTTAATTCATCTAAAAGTGAAATTAAATCCTTTTCTTTGCTATCATTCCAATTGTTTCCTTCGTTGTATACTGCAGTTGTTATTAAATATGGTGGGTCTATATAAACAAAGTCCGCTTTAAATAAATTTTTTTTTGCTTCCTTTGAATTATATTCAGTACAAATAAATTTAATATTTTTTTCTTTTGCTTTCTTATTAAATGTAGTAATCTTATTATAATTATTTTTATTAAAATCAGTTTTACCAACAGGCAAATTATACTCTCCATATTTATTAAATCTAATGTCATTATTAAAACCATAAACCATCAATGTATATAGCATAATATTTGCTTCATTGGTATCTTTGTTTTCAAGTTTATTGTAATCATCTCTTAACTTATAAAAACCTTCTTTATTAAATTCTTTTAAGCCATTATTGTCACTAACTTCTTTTTTGTATGTTTTATACCCGTATTTAGCAGAGTATGTAAGATTATATTTTTCTATCAATTTTTCTATATTAGAAATAAGAAAATCAATTTTTTCTTCTGCTAAAAACTTTAATAAGGATATAACTCGTGGATTATTATCAATCATAATAATTTCTTTTGCATCTACATTTATGCCAACAGTAGCACCACCACAAAACAAATCAACGAAGAGATCCATTTTTTTAGGAAAAAAAGGCCAAAATTGTGGTAATAATCTATACTTATTGCCCGTGTAATTTATGGGACTTTTAATAAATTCTTTATTATTCATATCTCTACACTCCATAGTAATTCAACTATAAATATTATAACACATATCATCAAAAAAATCATCATATTTTTGATGATTTTACAAAAAAAATTTATTATTCTGTCATTTTGGCTTACATAATAATGTTCTCTTTTTTGACATTGACTTCTAATTTATTTACGATATAATTATTATAATATAGCAATAGTTTTAGGATATGAACTATTAGATGCTAAAATACTATAT
>ERZ824600.1356-NODE-1356-length-30559-cov-3.221938_pt1 | contig 30559 bp, 36 predicted proteins | sample MGYA00519933_ERZ824600 | MGnify/ENA primary metagenome ERZ824600 (study PRJEB31778, sample SAMEA3449178) | human gut metagenome | biome: human gut; feature: human-associated habitat; material: faeces | place: United Kingdom | collected 2010/2012 ... | reverse complement strand
ACCCGTTACCAGTCGCCCAAAGGTTTCTACGGCATGGGTCTCAGTTATGGATATTCGTTGGCACTGCCCCGTCATTGGGCGCTGGAATTTACCATCGGTGCCGGATATGTCTATACCCGCTACGATGTCTACTACAACATACCCAACGGGGCTCGCTATAAAAAGGATATCCCCTATCATTATTGGGGAATAACCCGTGCCGGTATTGGGCTGGTATATACGTTGGGCCAACAGAAGTGATGCGATATGAAAAGAGTGTTCGGATACATGGTCTTTTGTCTCTTGATGCTGACGGGTTGCATATGCTCTGTCTTGGAGACTCCGGAGAACGGCGGGATAGACCCGACGCTCGTTCAGGTGTCGTTGACGCTTCGGGCCGACACGACAGTCGAACCTTACCGGGCGGTGAAATCTCTGTCGGCAACCTCGGAGGGCGATAGCCTCGATATGCGTTGCATCGTGGAGGTGTTCAAAGACAATATCGGAGGAGAACTGGTCGAACGCCGTATCGTCGGTTGCGATCCGTCGCCCGACGGAAATCCTGTCGTAACGATGCCGCTGGCACTCCATGCCGGCCGATATTCTGTCGTGGCCTGGCTGGATTATGTCGACGACGGCTCTCTTGCCGACAAGTATTACAAGGCCACCGCTCTGTCGGCGATACATATTCCCGATGCTTCGTCTTATGTGGGCGATGAGGAACGCAAAGATGCCTATACCGGTCGGGATGAACTCGACCTGACCCGCTATTATGACATCTGGCGGGCCGATATGGCTTATGAGATGAGGCTCGAAATGCCGATGGCCCGTATCGAATTTGTCGCTACGGATTATGATAGGTTGCTCGAAAAGGTATCCAATTCGAACGGAGAGCATCACTTTACCAAAGCGGGAGTTCCCTATACGGGCGATGTTGACTTGTCGCAGATACAGGTGTCGGTGTTCTATGCCGGATACTTCCCGTCGGGATACAATGCCTATACCGGCAAACCTAACGATGCGACACTGGGCATGTCGTTCGATGCCACGGCCAGGCCGTTGAGCCAGGCCGAGTTGCGGCTGGCGGGCGACCATGTCTTTGTCAACGGTACCGAGTCGGCTGTAACCGTCAATCTTCAAGTAAAAGACCGGAACGGCGTTCTGCTCAACGAAGTCGAGGGGCTCAAAGTGCCGCTGGTTCGCGGAAAGTTGACGACGATACGGGGAGAATTTCTCACACGGTCGTTCTCGTCGGGTATCGGTATCGACCCCGGTTTCGACGGAGAGTTCGACGTGGTTATTCCCGACTGAGGCAGACAGAATTTTTTCCCGTTCTCGTTTTTTTTGCAGGCCGCAAAAAGTTCCTGAAGTCGAGGTTGAACTGATTCATCACTTTTGATACGAATATCATCACTATAACTAAAGTTTATTGCTATGAGAAGAACATTTATTTGGGTTTTTCTGTCATGCCTGCTTGCTTTAGGTATTTCTTCTTGTAAGGAAGACCTTTTGGGCGTTGATGCTGGAATGCCAGCATCATTGACAGTGACAATTCCTCAGGGAATACAACAACGTTCGGCTTCTGATTATGGAACAGGAGCAAGTGTCAATCGCTGTATCTTGGAAATCTATCGCAACGGTGTGTTGTATGGCGAACGTCTGGTGCAGCCCGTGAGCGGCGGAGAGGTTGTCTTCTCGGGTCTGCGGCTGGTTGCCTCGCAAAGCTATGACTTTGTGTTGTGGGCCGACTGTGCCGAGGGCCTGGACGACAAATATTACAACACAACCGACCTCACTGCTGTTACCGTAAAGGATGCCTACACCGGAAACGATGATGGCTATGACGCCTTCTTTGCTCATGTTACCTATGAGGTCGACGGGGCTTTCTCGCAGAACATCACCCTTACCCGTCCTTTCGGACAGTTGAACGTGAAGACTAACGACGCTGCCGAGATTGCAGACGGGCATGACGATTTGAAACCTACGCACGTGAAGGTAGATTTTGTTTCGGTGCCCACAAGTTTCAATGTGCTTACCGGTGAGGCCGGAAATCCGCAGCCGCTGAGCTATACGGCAGCCGTTGAGGATGTTGAAGCCGGCGAACTGACGGTCGATTATATCCTGGCATCGGATGATGAGGCCGATCTTCATGACTTTACGATGACTTTCCTGAACAACGGTACGACTATCAATACCAACGACAGCTTCAACAACATTCCCGTGCGTCGCAATTATCGCACCAATGTGTCGGGTAATCTGCTCACCAAGTCGGGAGAGCTTGTAGTAACCATCGACCCCGGATTTGAAGAGATGGATTATGCCTATGAATATCTCATTGAAGCAGCTACCAACGGTGGTAGCGTGACGCTGAACAGCGACCTGGTCTTCTCCGGTACCATGCCTGCCCTGGTGGTTCCCGAGGGCAAAACGCTTGAAATCGACCTCAACGGCCATACCATCGATTGCAAACTTTATATGAAAGATGCTATTCATGTCGATGGCGGTACGCTGATTGTCAACGGCGATGGCGAAATCAAGGCTACCGACGAGGGCTATTATGCCATCTGGGCTACCGGCGATGCCAACGTCGTAATCAACGGTGGCAGCTACCTAGGAAACGGTAGTTGTATTCAGGCCAAAGACAATGCCCACATCGAGATAAACGGTGGTTACTTCAAGGTGGCACAACCCTACAACGGTGTCTATTTTGTCGTGAACTTGCAGGATAACCAACCCAATACCATTACCATTACGGGCGGTACTTTTGAAAACTGCGATCCTGCAAACACCAATACCGAACCGGCCGGCGTGAGCGATAACTTTTTGGCCGAAGGCTATTCTTCGGTAAAAATCAGCGATTCGCCTGCACCTTTCGGAACCTATCAGGTCGTGAAGAGTGTCAATGTAAGCGACATGAGCGGCTTGCAGACAGCCATTCAGACCATTGCTGCCGAAGGTGGCGCTCTCGTTATCGATGAGGCGGCCGACATCGACATCTCTGCTCTGAATGCCGGGCTGGAAATCAATCACCCTACGACCATTACTCTCAATGGCCGATTGTCTTCGAACAACGAAGCGGTGCAGATTGTCAATAACAGTGTACTTACCATCAACGGAGACGGTGTGGCCAATATGCAACGTCGGGTGGTTGAGAACTACGGAACCCTTACAGTTGAAGGTGGCACTTACACAACATCTGTCAATAATGGCGGAACGGCCTTTTGGAACAACAGCCCCGATGCTGTCATGACGTTGAACAATGTCGACGTTGATGCTTCGTTCTTTGCTGTGGCCGGTGCTGGCGAAATCCATATCAACGGTGGCTCCATCTCATCGACATCGTCGAATAAATATGGCTCCTGGGCCTACTGCGTCAGAGCGCAAGAGGGCGCTACGATGACGATAAAAGATGCCGTGATTGAGGGTGTACAAGGGGCCATAGCTTCTATTGAAAATTCGAAAATTACGGTAGAGAATGTTACCGTCTCGGCCCGTAATTCCGAGTCTGGTCGCCAAGATGCTTTCTATGCACTCTATGCGGCCTCGCTGGGAGTCATCGAGGTAATTAGCGGAGATTTCTATTCCGACCGTACGCCTTGTGCCTATGCCTCGGACGACGACCAGGCTGGTGCTCCGTTGGGCGGTTTTATCTTGAAGGGCGGAAGATACAGTTCGCAACCCAAGAACGACGACGGTACGATATGGCCGGCCGAAGAAGGGTATAAATATGCCGAAACCGGAGATTCCACCTATCCCTATTCCATTGTTAAGGAATAAAGCATAACCTTCGTGGGAGGAAACACCTCCCACGAAGAGACTTCGTTTGATTATTAGTATGATAAACGTATGGTAAAGAGAGTGTCGTTGATGATATGTGCCGCGGTGTGGCTGTTCGGTCTCTTTTCCTGTGGGCAGAGCGACGAGGCTGTGACTAATGAAGTCTCGGTCTCCCTGTCGGCCGTAGTCCCTCAGGAGAGTCTGTTGCGTTCGGTTTCCGATTACGGGACGGGAGGACGCATCAATCGCTGCATCTTGGAGGTTTATCGCAACGGGGTGCGTTATGGGGAGCGGCAGGTACAAGCCGTTGTGGCTGGTCAGGTCTCTTTCCCCAACCTCATGTTGGTGCCTATGCAGACCTATGACTTTGTGCTGTGGGCCGATTGTGCCGACGGGCTCGATGACGGCTATTACAACACGGCCGACTTGTCGTCGGTTTCGGCCCGTAAGCCTTATACCGGCAATGACGATGGCTTCGATGCTTTCTGCGCCCGCTTCTCCTGTACCGTGACCGAGAGTTTTACCCAGAGCATTACCCTTACCCGGCCGTTTGCCCAGTTGTGTGTGACGGCGAGCGATATCGATGCGTCGACGCCCGATGCCTCAAAACCTACTCATGCCCAAGTGGATTTTGCTGCCATACCCACTAGTTATAATCTGTTGACTGGTGTGCCGGGCGATTCTCAGCCGGTGACTTATACGGCGGCGGTGGAGAGTGCCGATGCCGGGGAGTTGACGGTTGATTACATCTGGGTGGCACCGGAACAGGACGGAGTGGCTCAATTCTCGGTTACTCTCTTGCGTGACGGGGTAGAGATGGCTCCTGCTCAACGTTTCGAAGATGTGCCTCTGCGTATTAATTATCGGACCAATGTCTCGACGGGATTCCTGCCGTGAGATGCGAAGAGACTTTTTCCTCTCTTTTAAATTTTGAAATAATGATGCCCCCTCTCTTGGATTTACTCACAAGTGAGGGGGCAATTTTTTGTTGATTTGTTGGGCCGATAGTTCCCTCTCCCATGCTTTCTACGGTTTAGGCTGAGAAATCTGCGCCGATGAATGTTTGTTGCCGGGGGGTGAGACTTATGTTCACGCACCTCGGCAGTTGTTAGGAGCGGGAGTAGGGCTGTTCTCAGCGCGTCGGGGAGAGTTGGGCGTCCATGGCTGCGGCAGCCCGTCGGCCGTCGCCCATGGCCAGAATGACGGTGGCTCCGCCCCGTACGATGTCGCCTCCGGCGTAGAGGTCGGCCAAGTCGCTTTGCATCGTTTCCTGGTTGACGACGATGGTACCCCATTTGCTGATGGTGAGGCCCTTCACGGTGCTGGGTATAAGGGGGTTGGGCGACACGCCGATGCTCACGACAACCATGTCGACATCTATCTCTTCGATGGCACCCGGTATGGCTACGGGGCTGCGGCGACCCGATGCGTCGGGCTCGCCAAGTTCCATCTTTTGCAGGCGCATTTTGGTTACATGGCCTTTTTCATCGCCCAGGTATTCTATGGGGTTGTGCAGGGTGAGAAACTCTATGCCCTCTTCCTTGGCGTGTTTCACCTCTTCGCTGCGGGCGGGCATTTCGGCTTCGCTGCGGCGGTAGACAATCATGGCACGTTCGGCTCCCAGGCGACGGGCGGTACGCACCGAGTCCATGGCGGTGTTGCCGCCACCGATGATGGCTACATGCTTGCCGTGGAAGACGGGGGTGTCGGCATCGCTTTCGGCGGCGTGCATGAGGTTTACGCGGGTGAGGTATTCGTTGCTCGACATGACGCCGATGAGGTTCTCGCCGGGAATGTTCATGAAGCGGGGCAGACCGGCACCGCTGGCAACGAAGATGCCTTTGAATCCCATTTCATGCAGGTCTTCGTAGGTGAGGGTCTTGCCGATGATGCAGTCGGTGATGAATTCGACGCCCATTTTTCGCAGGCCGTCTATCTCGACGTCGACGATGCGGTTGGGCAGACGGAATTCGGGAATACCGTATTTCAGTACGCCGCCTATCTCGTGCAGGGCTTCGAATACGGTAACGGAGTAGCCTTTCTTTATCATGTCGCCGGCAAAGGAGAGTCCGGCAGGGCCGGAACCTACGACGGCTACCTTTATGCCGTTACGTACGGGAATGTCGGCGATGGATATTTGTCCGCTTTCGCGCTCGTAGTCGGCGGCAAAGCGTTCGAGATAACCGATGGCGACGGGCTCCTTGTGCAGCTTTTGCAGGTAGAAGCATTTCGATTCGCACTGTTTTTCCTGCGGGCACACGCGGCCACACACGGCCGGCAGGGCGCTGGTCTCTTTCAGTGTCTTGGCGGCTTCGAGTATCTCGCCCCGTTCGATGTTCTTGACAAACTTGGGTATGTTGATGCCTACGGGGCAACCGGTGATGCGCAGGGGTTCGGGGCAGTCGAGGCAGCGGGAGGCTTCGACGATGGCCTGTTCGCGGGTGAGGCCTTGGTTTACCTCTTCGTTGCAGGTGATGCGGTAGTCCGGGGCCAGTTCGTTCATTTGGGTGCGGGCTATGGCGATGCGCTCTTTGTTGGGTTTGGCTTTGCGCAGTGCTTCGCGCCACGATGCAGCGCGTTCGGCGCTTAGATATTCTTTATTGTCCATGGGAGTTTGCAATTATTCGATTCCTTTGTACGAAGAGAGGCGCATGATCATTTCGTCGAAGTCGACCTGATGGGCGTCGAATTCGGGCCCGTCGACGCAGACAAATTTGGTCTTTCCGCCTACGGTAACACGGCAGGCACCACACATGCCGGTGCCGTCGACCATGATGGTGTTGAGCGAGGCCATGGTCGGGAGGTTGTATTTCTTGGTGAGGAGGGATACAAATTTCATCATGATGGCGGGGCCTATCGTTACACACAGGTCGACCTTCTCGCGTTTGATGACCTCTTCGACGCCGTCGGTTACGAGACCTTTCTTGCCGTAGGAGCCGTCGTCGGTCATGATGATGACCTCGTCGGAGTAGGGGCGCACCTGGTCTTCCAGTATGACGAGTTCCTTGGTGCGGGCGGCCAGTACGGTGATGACGCGGTTGCCGGCTTTTTTCATGGCTTCGACGATGGGCAGCAGCGGGGCAACGCCCACACCGCCTCCGCAGCATACGACCGTGCCCACTTTTTCGATGTGGGTGGCTTGGCCCAGCGGGCCTACGACGTCGGTAATGTAGTCGCCCACTTCGAGGGCGCACAGTTTGCGTGAAGATTTCCCGACGGCTTGCACGACGAGGGTGATGGTGCCCCGTTCGGGGTCGGACGATGTGATGGTCAGGGGTATGCGTTCGCCTTTTTCTCCGGTGCGGACAATGACGAAGTGTCCGGCTTTGCGGGCTTTGGCAATGAGCGGCGCTTCTACGTCGAATTTTACGACGTTGGCCGAGAAATACTCTTTGCTGATGATTTTGTTCATGTGACGAGTAGTGTGTTTATATTGTCCTGCAAAGGTAGACAAAATTATTGAAAAGTGATATGTTTCCTGTAAATTTGATATAAATGTGGACTAAATGCCGACAAATCGCATTTTCTCTGCATGGACGTTCCCGCAGGTTGGTGAAGGTTATTCTCCTTTTTTGCGTTGTCTGATTTTCTGCCGGCGGTGATTCCAAAGTTTGCGGCGTCGGGAGAATTTCTCGAAGAAATCGCGCACCGATGTAAATGACGAGTAGTTGCGCTGCACGTCGATGGAGAGCGGATCGGTAGTGAAGGTGAGCTGCTCGTTTTCCTCGCCGAACTGTTCGGGGAAGAGGACGATGAGGTTATTCCCGGCAAAGTAACGAGAGAGTTGCAGGGGGAGTTTCTCAAATTCGGTGTTGTAGGAGAGCGATGTGTGGCGGGCGCTGATGATGACCAGCAGGTCGTCTTGCAGGACGACGCCCGTGAGGGTGAGAATGTCGGCCCAGTCGTCGAGTACCTCAAATTCGCAGTCGATGTTGTATCGTTTCTGATGCAAGACGTTGCGCAGTACGACGATTGTGTCGTGGTGGGCGTGGAAAATGACACGGCATCCGATTTGCTTGCCGATGTTGGCAATGCGGTCGATCCATTTGGTAAATCCGCTCTCGTATTCGGCTTTTTCGGGTACGGCCACGACGATGCGGGTGGTCATGTTGATGGGAATGGTGCATTTGGTGATGGCAACCATTTTGTGGGTGCTTTTGAGCAGGTTCTCGATTTTGGTGCCGAAGAAGCTGTCAACGATGTTGCTCTTGTGGTGCAGGCCCAGTATGACTTCGGTGATGTTCTGTTCTTTGATGGTGTGGACGATGCCGCTGGTGATGTTCGCGTCATAGCGAGAGAGACCCACGAGCTTGATGTCCGAGGCGGCGGCGATTTTGGCGGCGCGGTCGAGCAGCACCTGTCCCACATCGCCGGAGTGAAGGGGTGTTTTGTTGTCGTCGATGACGTGCATGGCATAGACGGGCTGCTGCTTGTGCGGGCCTTTGGCCAGTATGGCGAGATTGACGAGGTTTTCGAGCGTGTAAGGGTTGGCTACGGGTATGAGAATGCGTGCCTGACCGGTATTGTCGCGGTTCTTGTCGTTCTCGTCGGCCGGTTGCTGGGTCGCCATTTTTTTTGCCGCCCGTTCGGTGGCGAAGGAGCTGATGGTGCAGGTGACCAAAATCATGACGATGGTGCCGTTGAGAATGTTGATGTCGAACATGCCGATGTCATATCCGATGAGGACGGCGGCCAAAGTCGCGGCCGCCTGCCCGTTGCTCAGGCCGAAAATCATGGCTCGGTCGATTTTGGTGAGCCCGAAATTCTTCTGGGTAATCCAGGCTGCCAGCCATTTGGCCACAGTGGCAATTACCGACATGACAATGGCTACAAACAAGGCGTCCCAGCCCGAGAAGATGACCGAGGGGTCGATGAGCATACCCACGCCGATGAGAAAGTAGGGTATGAAAAGGGCGTTGCCCACAAACTCGATGCGGTTCATCAGGGGTGACACCGAAGGAATAAACCGGTTGAGAACGACTCCGGCGAAAAAGGCTCCGAGTATGGGTTCGAGGCCGGCCGGCTTGGCCAGTGCCGAGGCCAGGAACACCAGTGCCAGCACGAAGATGTATTGCGAGACGTTGTCGTTGTATTTCTTGAAAAACCAGCGGGCAATGCGTGGAAATGCATAGAGGATAAAGAGGCAGTAGGCCGTCATGGAGAGAATGAGCCGCACCCAAAACCATTCGTTGATGGTGCCCGTCTGCATGCCTACGATGACTGCAAGGATGATGAGGGCTCCAACCACTGTGATGATGGTTCCCGCGATGGTGATGGTCACGGCAGGGTTGCGACCTACCCCATAACGCAACACGATGGGGTAGGCGACCAATGTGTGCGAGGCATACATGCTGGCCAGCAATATCGAGGTCATGAGGTCGAGGTGCAGCAGGTAGATGCTCGACAGGGTGCCCAGTATCATGGGGATGAGAAATGTGTGTATGCCGAAGACGATGCCGCGGGTTTTTATCTTGCGGAAGTCGTTGAGGTTCATTTCGAGTCCCACCAGAAACATGAGGTAGAGCAGACCCACGTTCCCGAAAATCTTGAAGCTGCTGTCGTGGGCCAGCACATCGAACCCGTGCGGGCCGAAGAGTGTTCCCGCCAGAATCAGGCCGATGATGTGGGGAATCCGCAGTTTGTTGAGCAGCAGGGGGGCGAACAGGATAATCGTCAGCACGACAAAGAATATCAGTACCGGGTCGGTGAACGGTAAAGTGGGTAAGAATTGGTTGACGTCCATGGCTCAAAAAAATCTGCGGTGAGGTTTCGGCGAATAAATCGGTGAGCAAAATTAAGAAAAAAGCCGAAATAATGGCACGAGGAATACAGAAATTGTACAGAAAAACGCCTTATTTGATAAAAAAATAGACGTTTGGGCAAGAAATATAAGATAAAACGTTAATTTTGCCAAGTTTTTGGGTCGAAATAAGGCCGGTTGTAGCCCCGACCCTCAGGAACCGATTGTCGAATCATCTATTATAAAGAACATGAAAGTAGCCATTGTCGGAGCAAGTGGAGCCGTAGGACAGGAGTTCCTGCGGGTTCTTTCCGAGAGAAATTTCCCGATTGACGAATTGCTTTTGTTCGGTTCGTCTCGTAGTGCCGGAACGTCGTATAACTTCCGGGGTAAAGACATTGTCGTGAAAGAGTTGAAGCACAACGACGATTTCAAGGGCGTTGATATCGCCTTTACGTCGGCCGGAGCGGGAACCTCGAAAGAGTTTGAGAAGACCATTACCAAGCATGGCGCTGTCATGATTGACAATTCCAGCGCGTTCCGTATGGACGATGATGTGCCTTTGGTTGTGCCCGAAGTCAACGGTCCCGATGCCAAGGTGCGTCCCCGTGGCGTGATTGCCAACCCCAACTGCACCACCATTCAGATGGTTGTGGCTTTGCAGGCCATCGAACGCCTCTCGCACATCAAGTCGGTGCATGTGGCCACTTACCAGGCTGCCAGTGGCGCCGGTGCCGCAGCCATGGCCGAACTCGTACACCAGTATGAGGAGTTGATGAAGGGTGAGGCTCCCACGATTCAGAAATTCTACTACCAGCTGGCCTACAACGTGATACCTCAGGTCGATGTCTTTACCGACAATCTCTATACCAAAGAGGAGATGAAGATGTTTAACGAGACCCGCAAGATTATGCACTCCGATGTGAAAGTGAGTGCCATGTGTGTGCGCGTGCCGGTGATGCGGGCTCACTCCGAGGCTATCTGGATAGAGACCGAACGCCCTGTGTCGGTCGAAGAGGCCCGCGAAGCCTTTGCCAAGGCCGATGGCGTTGTGTTGATGGACGAGCCCGAGAACCGCGTATATCCCATGCCTCTCGACATTGCCGGAAAAGATCCCGTCTATGTGGGCCGCATACGCAAAGACCTCTCCAATCCCAACGGGCTTACCTTCTGGGCTGTGAGCGACCAGATAAAGAAAGGTGCGGCTCTGAATGCCGTGCAGATTGCCGAATATTTGATACGTGAAAATGCATTGTAGGATTCTTCGCTTCCTTGTTTTAAGTATCCTGCTTTTTGCGTATATTTGCGAGGCGGCCTCTCAGAGCCGCCTCGTGTCGTATCGGATATTCCAGTGTGAAATGAACGCCTCTCTTTTTGCCGATGAACGCCTCACTGCACCGCTCTCGGCACTCTTTCTCGAAATAGACAACCGTTGCGGTTATGCCGACAAACCGGTTATCGGCATAACCTCCAACCATCGGGCTGCCGAGTCTCTTACCTGCATTGCCGACCCCTATGTCGAAGCCGTGCGCCGGGCCGGTGGGGCACCGCTGCTCCTGCCGGTGTGTCCCGACACGGCGGCGTTGGAGCGCCTTGTCGACCGCATCGACGGACTGTTGCTCACCGGTGGCGGTGATTTCTCCGAGGCGGTGATGGGCAATGCCCTCTCTCCGCTGGCCGACGCTACCGATGCCGTGAGGGACTGCACCGAGTTTGCCCTCCTGCGACTGGCCTTGCGGCGGCAGTTGCCCGTCTTCGGTATTTGCCGCGGACATCAGCTGCTCAATCTGGCTCTGGGTGGAACGCTCTATCAGGACCTCCCTTCGGAATATCCCGCCGAGGTGCTGCTCCATTCGCAGGGGAACGACAAGCGTCGTCCCTCGCACGAGGTCGACTTGGACGAGACCTCCCGCCTTGCCCGTCTGTTGGGGAAAAAACGGTTGGCCGTCAATTCGCTTCACCATCAGGCGGTGTGCCAGACGGCACCTTCCTTGCGGGCTGTGGCCTCCTCGCCCGACGGTGTCAATGAGGCGGTCGAGAGTCCCTGTTATCCCGTTTACGGCGTGCAGTGGCACCCCGAGCAACTGTTGGCCGGCGGCGACGATACCATGCTGCCGCTGTTTACATACCTTGTCGACGAGGCCCGTCTCTACCGCAAGGCCCGAGATTTCCACCGTGAGCATCTCACGCTCGACTCGCACTGCGATACTCCCATGTTTTTCCCCGAGAAAATCGATATCGGATGCCGCGATGCCCGGCTGAAAGTAGACCTGTCCAAGATGGAAGATGGTGGTCTCGATGCCGTCTGCATGGTGGCCTACATACCCCAGGGTGCGCGCGACGAGGCGGGCTTGGCAGCCGCCGGAGAAAAGACAGGGTCGATTCTCTCGGAGTTGCAGGCACAGTTGGCCCGTTGGTGCGGGCGTGTGCGTCAGGTGCGAACCCCCGACGATGTTATGGCGGCTAAACGAGCGGGCGAAAAAGCCGTTTTCATGGGCATTGAGAATGGATATGCCATCGGGCGCGACATCTCCCGCATCAGACATTACAAGGAGATGGGTGTCGTGTATATGACTCTTTGCCATAACGGCGACAATGATATCTGCGACTCGGCCAAGGGTGCGGGTGAGCACGACGGACTGAGTGCTTTCGGTCGTGAGGTCGTGCGCGAAATGAATCGCGTGGGCATGATGGTCGACCTGGCTCATGCCTCCGAAAAGAGTTTCTACGACGTGTTGGCGTGCAGCACGGTGCCGGTGGTTTCGACCCACTCTTCGTGCCGGGCTCTGTGCGACCACCCGCGCAATCTTACCGACGACCAGATACGGGCGTTGGCAGCCCGCGGCGGCGTGGTGCAGATATGTCTGTATGAATATTTCCTGGCACGAGGCAAAGAGCCTTCGGTCGATGACATTGTGGCCCATATCGACTATGTCGTGCAGTTGGTGGGAGTCGATTACGTAGGTATCGGTTCCGACTTTGACGGCGGAGGCGGTATTCCGGGCTGTGAAGCTGCCGATGAACTTATAAACATCACCAAGACCCTCCTGCGGCGGGGATATACCCCCGAAATGCTCGAAAAAATATGGGGAGGGAATTTTTTGCGAGTGATGCGCGAAGTTCAGAGCGCGGTAACAATATAATATTAAAAAGTGTAAATATGGAAAACTTTGGTTACGTCTTTGCCGAAAATCATCTACCTTTGGAAATCAAAAGCCTGATACCGTGAGAAGTCGACGTTACTCCTTTGTTTATACCTGTCTCTGGTTGGCCGGTCTGGCGGTCGTGCTGTTGACGGCATGTCGTCGCAATACGGCTTCGTCGTCGGTCTCGTCTGCCCCGGCAGCGCCGGCCGTACAGGTGCCCGACTTCAACGCCGACTCGGCATTTGCCTATGTCGAACGTCAGGTGGCTTTCGGTCCCCGTGTGCCCAATACCGAGGCACATCGCCGTACAGCGGCCTATCTGGCCGACGAGTTGCGTCGTCATGGCGCACAGGTTATCTCTCAGAATTTTCAGGTGCGGGCCTACGACGGCACAACGCTCAATGCCTGCAACATCATAGCCTCCTATGCCCCTGAAAACAAAGACCGGGTGCTGCTTTTTGCCCACTGGGACACCCGCCCTTATGCCGATAACGACCCCGATTCCAAAAATCATCACACACCCATCGATGGAGCCAACGACGGCGCCAGCGGTGTAGCCGTGCTGCTCGAAACGGCCCGACAGATACATGCCTGCTCGCCTCGTGTGGGTATCGATATCATCTTTTTTGATGTCGAAGATTACGGCCAGCCCTATTTTGCCCGTCAGCCCGAAGAGGGCGACACTTGGGCTCTCGGCTCACAGTATTGGGCACGTCGGCCCCATAACCCCGCCTATCGGGCGCGGTATGGCATATTGCTCGACATGGTAGGAGGGAAAGACAGTCGCTTCATGCGTGAAGGGGTGTCGATGCAGCAGGCCCCCGGGGTGGTTGACAAAGTGTGGAAAGCTGCCCAGGCATTGGGGTATGGCGATTATTTTGTAGACGAACAGGGTGGCTATATCAACGATGACCATGTGTATGTGGGGCGGCGAGTGCCCAGCATCGACATTATCGCTTACGATGAGGCCGATGGCGGATTCGTGCCCCAGTGGCATACGCTCGACGATACGGTCGAGAATATCGACAAAGGTACCCTCAAAGCTGTGGGTCAGACCCTCTTGTGGGTAATATATAATGAATAAAAGCATTTGGAAAAATGACGATAGATCAGATACAAGACGAGGTCGTCGAGGAGTTCTCGGCGTTTGACGACTGGATGGACAAATATGCGTTGCTGATAGAGTTGGGCAATTCGCTTCCCCCGCTTGACGAACGCTACAAAACCGAGAACAACCTTATCGAAGGTTGCCAGAGTCGGGTGTGGCTGCATGCCGAGTGCGACGGTGGCCGCATACACTTCCAGGCCGAAAGCGACGCTGTGATTGTGAAAGGCATCGTGTCGCTGCTCATCAAGGTGCTGTCGGGGCACACCCCGCAGGAGATTCTCGATGCCCATCTCTATTTTATCGAGCAGATAGGCCTCACCGAGCATTTGTCGCCCACCCGCTCCAACGGTCTGCTGGCCATGGTCAAGCAGATGCGGCTCTATGCCATGGTGTTCAAGGCTCGCGAAGAAGAACAGAAACAATAAACATAGTATAAACCTAAACTAAGAAAAAACATGTTTAAAAATCAACCCAAAGGTTTGTATGCCCTAGCGCTTGCCAATACAGGAGAGCGTTTTGGCTACTATACCATGCTTGCGATTTTCCTGTTGTTTATACAGGCAAAATTCGGTTTCAGTGCAGCGGTGGCTACACAGATTTATTCGATTTTCCTCGCTGCGGTTTATTTCATGCCTCTTTTCGGCGGTATTCTGGCCGACCGTATCGGGTATGGCAAATGCGTTACGCTGGGTATCGTGGTTATGTTTGCCGGTTATCTCTGTCTCTCCATTCCGACGGGAGCCGATGTTGTCGGCAAAACATTGATGTTCGGGGCATTGGTTCTCATCGCAGTCGGTACCGGACTTTTCAAGGGTAACTTGCAGGTGATGGTCGGCAACCTCTACGACGACCCGGCCTATGCCAGCAAGCGGGACAATGCCTTTTCGATTTTTTATATGGCCATCAATATCGGGGCCATGTTAGCCCCCTCGATGGCAACCCCAAGTATGCCTCGAAACGCGATGCTGCATTTAGTCTCTTCTACATGGCTATCAATATCGGTGCCATGTTTGCACCCTCGGCAGCCAAGAGTGTTACCAACTTTTTCCTGGGTAAGTCGGGCCTCTTCTACGACGCCAATATACCCTCGCTGGCGCACCAGTGCCTCGATGGTACGATTTCGGCCGAGAATGCAGCCAAGCTCTCCGAGCTCGCTTCGCAGATGTCGGTGAACGGTATGGACATGACGGCTTTCAGCCAGTTCTATATCGAGAAGCTCTCTGCGGCTTATAATTACGGATTTGCCGTGGCTTGTGTCTCCTTGGTCATCTCGGTAGCCATTTACTACGGTTGTCGCTCGTGGTTCAAGCATGCCGATGTCAATTCGGTACAGGCCAAGGCTGCTCATGTCGAAGAGGTAGAGCTTACTCCGGCGCAGACCAAGAGCCGTATTACAGCGCTGTTGCTTGTCTTTGCCGTGGTGGTTTTCTTCTGGATGGCCTTCCATCAGAACGGTGCTACGATGACGATATTTGCCCGCGACTATACCTCCAATCTGGCCGAAGGGTTCACCCGTATCGGATTTAATATTTGGAGTCTGGTGCTTATTGCCATATCGGTTTATACGCTGTTCAGTACCTTCCAGGCAACGGTGGCCCGTACACGGGTGATTCTTGGCATTATAACCCTGGCCTTGTGGGGCGGCGTGGCTGCGATTTACCTGTCGATGCCTGCCGAGGTGTTGATTCAGCCCTCCGATTTCCAGCAGTTCAATCCCTTCTTTGTGGTAGCACTCACCCCCGTGTCTCTGGCTATCTTCGGAGCTTTGGCTTCGAAGGGTAAAGAGCCGTCGGCTCCCCGTAAAATCGGATTTGGTATGCTGGTGGCCGCTGCCGGCTTCCTTATTCTTACCGTTGGTTCTATGGGACTGGCTTCGCCCAAGGAGTTGGGTGGAACGGTGAGCGATGTATTGGTGTCGCCCAACTGGCTCATCTCGACCTATCTCGTACTTACCTTTGCTGAGCTGCTGCTCTCGCCCATGGGTATCTCTTTCGTTTCGAAAGTGGCTCCTCCCAAGTACAAGGGTGCCATGATGGGATGCTGGTTTGCCGCTACGGCCATCGGTAATTACCTGGTTTCTATTCCGGGTCTCCTTTGGGATAAGCTTCCCTTGTGGGGCATTTGGACGCTCCTCATAGCTCTCTGCCTCTTGTCGGCTCTCTTCATCTTCGCTATTATGAAAAAGTTGGAGACGGCTACAAAATAAGATATTTGTTCTTTTCTGAGTATGACAGGGGCGGCTCCCATCGGGAAGCCGCCCCTGTCGTGTTTTTTTTGAATGAGTTGTGTTGTTTGTGGGTTGTCGGTCGGGGGCTACTCAAATAGCGAGTGTTGCTCTATGCCCAACAGGTTGAATGTCATGCGGTGGTAGGGGCTGGGGCCGTATTGGGCAATGGCGGCACGGTGGGCCCGGGTGGGGTAGCCTTTGTTTTCGTCCCAGTGGTATTGCGGGAACTCCTCGTGCAGCTGCATCATGTAATCGTCGCGGTAGGTCTTGGCCAGGATCGACGCGGCGGCAATGGAGAGGTAGCGGCCGTCGCCTTTTACTTCGCATGAGTAGGGTAGATTGTGGTAAGGGGTGAAGCGGTTCCCGTCGATGAGCAGAGCTTCGGGTCGGACACTCAGGGCATCGATAGCCCGGTGCATGGCCAGGAAAGAGGCTTTCAGAATGTTGATTTTGTCAATCTCCTCCGGGGTTACAACACCTATGCCCCAGGCGATGGCTTTCTCTTCGATGACAGGCCGCAGGGCGTAGCGTTGCCTTTCGGTGAGCTGTTTCGAATCGTTGAGATGTTCGTCGCAAAAGTCGGGCGGGAGTATGACGGCTGCCGCAAATACAGGACCCGCCAGGCAGCCCCGGCCGGCCTCGTCGCATCCGCCTTCGATGCGACCCGCTGTTTTATAAGGTAATAGCATAAAATATGATTCTGCAACAAAGATAAGTAAAAATGGTGGCTCCCGTCTATCCTTTTTGGTTACAATTTGTGAGGCCTTGCCTTCCTTGACTTCGCTAACAGCCCTGGCCTCTTGTGTCGGGGCGTAGATTTTATTTGAAGATTTATTCCTGTTTTTGTTTGGTAATTAGTGATTTAGTTGCTATCTTTGCGGTGTTTTTCGCCCCGTATATACCGGTGGTTGCTTGTAATCGACTGATTGTGAGTGATTTTTGGTGTGTGTTGTGGCGAATTCAAAGCAGAAGATAAACTAACAAATAGAAGAATTAAAGATTTAAAAAAGTTTAAAAGATGCCTACAATTCAGCAATTAGTAAGAAAAGGGCGAGCTGTTTTGGAAGATAAGAGTAAGTCTCCGGCACTCGATTCATGTCCTCAAAGACGTGGCGTGTGTGTGCGAGTTTACACGACGACTCCCAAAAAGCCTAACTCTGCCATGCGTAAAGTAGCACGTGTGCGTTTGACCAACGGTAAAGAGGTGAACTCTTACATTCCGGGAGAAGGCCACAACTTGCAAGAGCACTCGATTGTTCTGGTGCGCGGCGGTCGTGTAAAAGACCTTCCTGGTGTGCGTTACCACATCGTTCGCGGAACTTTGGATACCGCCGGTGTGAATGGTCGTACTCAACGTCGCTCTAAATACGGAGCCAAGAGACCGAAAGCCGGAGCTGCTCCTGCCGCAAAAGGTAAGAAATAGGCCGTAAGCAGAAACCCAACAAACTACTTTTAGTGTCGAACACTGTTTGAGTTTATTGGATAGGCTGATTCAGGTTGAGTAAATGGTGTCGGAGGGCACCGTTGAAGATGTGAAAAGCAACCAAAAACAAAAACAATAATTTACAAAACATAATGAGAAAAGCAAAACCTAAGAAACGGGTCATTATACCCGATCCCGTATTCAGTGACGTAAAGGTTACCAAATTTGTCAATCACTTGATGTATGACGGCAAGAAAAGTATTGCCTATACTATATTTTATGCGGCCTTGGATACAGTAAAGGAAAAGCTCTCCAACGAAGAAAAATCCGCTCTCGAAATCTGGAAGAAGGCGTTGGACAACATTACCCCCCAAGTTGAGGTAAAATCTCGTCGTGTCGGCGGTGCCACCTTTCAAGTACCTACCGAAATTCGCCCCGACCGCAAAGAATCCATCTCTATGAAAAATATGATACAGTACGCCCGTAAAAGAGGCGGCAAGACGATGGCCGAGAAATTGGCTGCCGAGATTGTCGACGCTTACAACGAGCAAGGAGGTGCATTCAAGCGTAAGGAGGATATGCACAAAATGGCCGAAGCCAACCGGGCATTTGCACATTTCAGATTCTAATCTTAATCAAGTAAAAGGAACCAACAATGTCAAAAGCAGACGAACAACTCAAATATACCAGAAATATCGGTATCATGGCCCACATCGATGCGGGGAAGACGACCACTTCGGAGCGTATTCTTTTCTACACCGGTTTGACCCACAAAATCGGAGAGGTACACGATGGTGCCGCTACGATGGACTGGATGGAGCAGGAGCAGGAACGTGGTATCACGATTACCTCGGCCGCTACTACCACATGGTGGAACTATGCTAACGATAAATACAAAATCAATCTTATTGACACCCCGGGTCACGTCGACTTTACCGCCGAGGTAGAGCGTTCGTTGCGCGTTCTTGACGGAGCTGTGGCAACCTTCTGTGCCGTAGGTGGTGTAGAGCCGCAGTCTGAGACCGTATGGCGCCAGGCCGACAAATACAATGTACCCCGTGTAGGTTATGTCAACAAGATGGACCGTTCGGGTGCCAACTTCTTTGAAGTAGTGCGCCAGTTGAAAGATGTGCTGGGTGCCAATCCTTGCCCCGTGCAGATTCCTATCGGTGCCGAAGAAACTTTCAAAGGTGTAGTAGATCTTATTACGATGAAAGCTATCTATTGGCACGATGAGACCATGGGTGCTGACTATACCGTGGAGGAAATTCCTGCATCTCTGCAAGAAGAAGCCGAAGAGTGGCGTGACAAAATGCTCGAGAAAATCGCCGAGTGCGACGACGTGGTTATGGAGAAATATTTCGACGACCCCTCGACCATCACCCCCGAAGAAATTCGTGCCGCTTTGAGAAAAGGTACGCTCAGTATGTCGATTGTTCCCATGCTTTGCGGTTCTTCTTTCAAAAACAAAGGTGTACAGACGCTGCTCGATGCCGTATGTGCCTACCTTCCCAGCCCCGAAGATACTCCCGCTATTATCGGTCACAACCCCGATGATCCCGAAAAAGAAGAGGTACGTAAGCCGCTCTTCGAAGAAAAGATGTCGGCCCTCGTCTTCAAGATTGCCGTTGACCCCTATGTAGGTCGTCTCTGCTTCTTCCGTGTATACTCGGGCGAAATCCCCGCAGGCTCGTATGTACTCAACTCGCGTTCGGGTAAGAAAGAGCGTGTATCTCGCCTCTTCCAGATGCACTCCAACAAGCAGAACCCCAAAGAGGTAATCGGTTGCGGTGATATCGGAGCCGGTGTAGGTTTCAAAGATATCCGCACGGGTGATACCCTCTGCGCCGAAGATGCCCCCATCGTACTCGAAGCCATGGACTTCCCCGATCCCGTTATCGGTATCGCCGTTGAGCCCAAGACCCAGAAAGATATGGATAAGCTCAGCCTCGGTTTGCAGAAACTGGCCGAAGAAGATCCTACCTTCACCGTTAAGACCGACGAAGAGACCGGACAAACCGTTATCAGCGGTATGGGTGAGCTTCACCTCGAAATCATTATCGACCGTCTCAAACGCGAATTCAAGGTTGAGTGCAACCAGGGTCGTCCCCAGGTATCCTACAAGGAAGCCATTACCAAACCGGTTGAGCTGCGCGAGGTTTATAAGAAACAGACCGGTGGTCGCGGTAAATTTGCCGACATCATCGTGCGTGTAGAACCCGCCGACGACAGCTTCGAAGGCAGCGGTCTGCAATTCGTCGACGAAGTAAAAGGTGGTAACATTCCCAAGGAGTTCATACCTTCTATTCAGAAAGGTTTCACCACAGCCATGAAGAACGGTGTGCTGGCCGGCTATCCCCTCGACCGTCTCAAAGTAACGGTACTCGATGGTTCGTTCCACCCCGTAGACTCTGACCAGCTTTCGTTTGAGGTGTGCGCTATCCAGGCCTTCAAGAAAGCCTGCGAAAAAGCCAAACCCGTGCTGCAAGAGCCTATCATGAAGATTGAGGTAGTAACCCCCGAAGAGAGCATGGGTGATGTAATATCCGACCTCAACAAACGTCGTGGACAGGTAGAAGGTATGGAATCGAGCCGTTCAGGTGCCCGTATCGTTAAAGCCAAAGCTCCTCTGGCCGAAATGTTCGGTTATGTAACCGCTTTGCGTACGATAACCTCGGGTCGCGCCACTTCGACCATGTCGTTCTCTCACTACGCCGAAGTAAGCACCCAGATTGCCAAACAAGTGCTCACCGAAGTACAAGGCCGCGTAGATTTATTGTAAAATAGAACAGAAACAACCAATATGAGCCAAAAAATTAGAATCAAACTGAAATCTTACGATCACAACCTCGTCGACAAGTCGGCCGAGAAGATTGTAAAGACTGTTAAGGCCAGCGGTGCTGTGGTCAGCGGACCGATACCCCTGCCTACTCACAAACGCATCTTCACTGTAAACCGTTCGACGTTTGTGAACAAGAAATCGAGAGAGCAGTTCGAACTCTCTTCGTTCAAACGTCTCATCGACATTTACAGCTCCACCGCCAAGACAGTCGACGCCCTGATGAAACTCGAATTGCCCAGCGGCGTAGAAGTAGAAATCAAAGTGTAGTATAAACCTATATTAAAAACCACAGAGAAATGCCAGGATTATTAGGAAAAAAAATCGGAATGACATCCGTTTTCAGTGCCGAGGGAAAAAATGTTCCATGCACTGTTATCGAAGTAGGTCCCTGCGTAGTTACTCAAGTAAAAACGGTTGAAGCTGACGGCTATGAGGCCGTACAGGTGGGTTTCATCGAAAAGAAAGAGAAACATACCACCCAGCCCGAAATGGGACACTTCAAAAAAGCCGGAGTAACACCCAAGAGACACTTGGCCGAGTTCAGAGGATTTGAAGAGGCTTACAAAGCCGGCGACGTTATCACGGTAGACCTTTTCGAAGGTGTCGAATATGTAGACGTCATCGGAACATCGAAAGGTAAAGGCTTCAAGGGCGTCGTAGGTCGCCACGGATTCGGCGGTGTCGGACAGACCACCCACGGTCAGCACAACCGTCTGCGTGCCCCCGGTTCGGTAGGTGCCTGCTCTTACCCCGCAAAGGTTTTCAAAGGTACCCGCATGGCCGGTCAGACCGGAAACGAGCGCGTAACCGTGCAAAACCTGCAAGTGTTGAAAATCATGCCGGAACACAACCTCCTCCTTATCAAAGGTTCGGTACCCGGTTGTAAAGGTTCAATCGTAATAATTGAAAAGTAATGGAACTGAGCGTATATAACATCAAAGGCGAAGATACGGGAAAGAAAGTTACGTTGAACGATGCAGTATTCGGCATTGAGCCCAACGAACACGCCATTTATCTCGACGTGAAACAATACATGGCCAACAAACGCCAAGGTACTCACAAATCCAAAGAGAGAAGCGAAGTATCGGGCAGTACCCGCAAACTCATTCGTCAGAAAGGTTCTGGCGGTGCCCGTCGCGGTGATATCAACTCTCCCGTCATGGTAGGTGGTGGCCGCGTATTCGGTCCCCGTCCCCGCAACTACGACTTCAAACTCAACAAGAAAGTCAAAGCGCTGGCCCGCAAGTCGGCTCTTACCCTCAAAGCACAGGAAAACGCCATCTGCGTTGTAGAAGACTTTACGTTTGAAGCTCCCAAAACCAAAGATTTTGTCTCTTTCGCTCAAAATCTGAAAGTTGCAGATAAAAAAATGCTTTTGGTTTTAGGAAGTGAAAATAAAAACGTATATTTGTCGGCTCGAAATGTGCCCAAGGCAAAAGTTGTAACAACCTCGGAGCTAAATACATACAAAGTACTGGATTGCGCCAGCCTTGTATTGACCGAAAGCTCTTTGGCTGCTATTAATAACTTTTAATATAAAGGAGGTAAAATAATGGCAATAATTATTAAACCGATAGTAACCGAGAAAGTAACCGCAATGGGAGAGAAACTCAACCGTTACGGTTTTGCGGTAACCCCCGATGCCGACAAGCAACAGATTAAAGCAGCCGTAGAAAGCCTCTACAATGTAACCGTTGTTTCGGTAAATACGATCATGAGAAAAGGTAAACTCAAAAGTCGTTATACCAAATCGGGTTTGATTCAAGGCCGTGCCGCCAAATACAAAAAAGCACTGGTGACCTTGAAAGAGGGTGATACGATAGATTTTTATAGCAATATTTAATAACAGCAATGGCAGTAAGAAAATTAAAGCCCACAACACCGGGGCAGAGACACAAGATTATTGGTGCATTTGACAACATCACTGCTACCGCACCAGAAAAGTCTCTTGTAGTAGGATTTAGAAAATCGGGTGGCCGCAACAACGAAGGCCACCTGACGATGCGTTACATTGGCGGAGGCCACAAACGCAAATACCGCTTCATCGACTTCAAGAGAAACAAAGACGGTGTTCCCGCTGTCGTAAAGACCATCGAGTACGACCCCAACCGTTCGGCTCGCATCGCATTGCTCTTTTACGCCGACGGCGAGAAGCGCTACATCATCGCCCCCAACGGCCTTGAAGTAGGCATGACCATCATGTCGGGTGCCGACGCAGCCCCCGAAGTAGGAAACGCACTCCCCCTGCAAAACATTCCCGTAGGTACCGTAGTGCATAATATCGAGTTACGTCCCGGACAGGGCGCTGCTCTCGTGCGTTCGGCCGGAGCATTTGCCCAACTCACCTCGCGTGAAGGCAACTACGCCATCATCAAGTTGCCCTCGGGAGAAACGCGTAAGATTCTGGCTACTTGCAAAGCCACGGTAGGTGTAGTCGGAAACTCTGACCACGCTCTCGAAAGCTCCGGAAAAGCCGGACGTTCGCGCTGGTTGGGCCGTCGTCCCCGCAACCGTGGTGTAGTAATGAACCCTGTTGATCACCCCATGGGTGGTGGTGAAGGCCGTGCATCCGGTGGACACCCGCGTTCGCGCAAGGGCCTCTACGCTAAGGGTCTGAAGACAAGAGCACCGAAGAAACTCTCGTCGAAGTATATTATAGAAAGACGTAAAAAGTAACTCGTTAACTAAGCAACTATGAGTCGTTCATTAAAAAAAGGCCCATATATCAGTGTGAAACTGGAAAAGAAAGTATCGGCCATGACCGAGTCGGGCAAAAAAGCCGTCATCAAAACATGGTCGAGAGCCTCTATGATTTCTCCCGATTTCGTGGGGCACACTTTCGCCGTACACAATGGTAATAAATTTATTCCCGTATATGTTACCGAAAACATGGTAGGACACAAGCTGGGCGAATTCGCTCCCACCCGTATCTTCCGTGGGCACTCGGGCAACAAGAAGAAATAAAAAGGGCTATCGGGAATTTGAGAATTTCAAATAAAAAAAGATTTTAACACAATGGGTGCAAGAAAAAAAATATCAGCCGATAAAAGAAAAGAAGCCCTGAAAACGAAATATTTCGCCAAGCTCAACAACGTGCCTACCTCGCCCCGCAAAATGCGTTTGGTGGCCGATATGGTACGCGGAATGGAAGCATTCAAAGCACTTGGCGTATTGAAGTTTTCAAACAAGGAAGCTTCGGCCAGACTGGAAAAACTGTTGCGTTCGGCCATTGCCAACTGGGAACAGAAAAACGAACGCAAAGCCGAAAGCGGCGAGCTCTACATCTCCGAGATCTATGTCAACTCGGCAGCCATGCTCAAACGCCTTCGTCCCGCTCCCCAAGGACGCGGATATAGAATACGTAAACGTTCCAATCACGTTACGTTGTTTGTAGATACCATAAGTAGTAATAAACCCGAAAATCAAAATTAAGCCGGATGGGACAGAAAGTAAATCCAGTAAGTAACCGCTTGGGAATTATCCGTGGATGGGATTCCAATTGGTATGGAGGAAGAAAATACGGCGAAAGATTGCTCGAAGATAGCAAACTCCGTAAATACCTCAATGCCCGTCTTGCAAAAGCAAGCGTATCGCGTATCGTGATAGAGCGTACCCTCAAACTCATTACCATTACCGTATGTACAGCCCGTCCGGGTCTCATCATCGGCAAAGGTGGACAAGAGGTTGACAAACTCAAAGAAGAGTTGAAGAAAATCACCGATAAGGATGTGCAAATCAATATTTTCGAGGTAAAACGTCCCGAAGTCGACGCCACCATCGTTGCTACCAATATCGCTCGCCAGATAGAAGGTAAGATGGCCTATCGTCGTGCCGTGAAGACGGCTATCGCTTCGACGATGCGTGCCGGTGCCGAAGGTATCAAAGTACAGGTGTCGGGTCGTCTCAACGGCGCTGAAATGGCCCGTTCGGAGATGTACAAAGAAGGCCGTACGCCGTTGCACACTCTCCGTGCCGACATCGACTATGCTTTGGTTGAAGCACTCACCAAAGTAGGTCTTATCGGTATCAAGGTTTGGATTTGCCGCGGTGAAATCTACGGTAAAAAAGACCTCGCTCCTCAATTTACATCGAGCCCCAAAGAGGCCCGCGGTAATCGTGAAGCCGGCGGAAAGAAAGGCTTCAAAAAAGCAAAACCGAATCGTTAACGAATTGAACTGACAGAAAATGTTACAACCGAAGAAAACGAAATTCAGAAGACAACAAAAAGGTCGTATGAAAGGTCTCGCAGGACGAGGCAATCAATTGGCCTTCGGTTCCTTTGGTATAAAGAGTTTGCAGTCGAAATGGATAACCGGCCGTCAGATTGAAGCTGCCCGTATCGCCGTTACCCGTTACATGCAACGTCAGGGCCAGATCTGGATCAGAATATTCCCGGACAAACCCATCACCAAGAAACCTGCCGAAGTACGTATGGGTAAAGGTAAAGGTTCACCCGAAGGATTCGTAGCACCTGTAACTCCGGGAAGAATCATTCTCGAAGTAGAAGGCGTATCCTACGAAATCGCCAAGGAAGCACTCCGCCTGGCCGCCCAGAAACTTCCCGTGACGACCAAATTTGTCGTGAGACACGACTATGATGCTAATCAAAATGCGTGATAAAGTATGAAAACTGCAGAAATAAAAGAACTGAGCACCAAAGAATTGCTCGAGAGAATCGAGGCTGAGGCTGTCGCTTTGAACCGCATGGAAATCAACCACAGCATTACTCCCTTGGATAATCCTGCGCAAATAAAAGCTCTTCGCAGGACAATCGCGCGTATGAAAGGCGAGGTGCGCCAAAGAGAACTCAATAACAAATAATCGAACTCGTGCTCATGGAAACAAAAAGCCTTAGAAAAGAAAGAATAGGTGTGGTTACCAGCAACAAGATGGACAAAACCATCACTGTGGCTGTGAAATGGAAAGAAAAACACCCTATTTACGGTAAGTTCGTTAACAAGACGAAGAAATACCATGCTCATGACGAAAAAAACGAGTGTAACATCGGCGATACCGTCCGCCTGAGAGAAACCCGTCCGCTGAGCAAACTGAAAAGATGGAGATTAGTAGAAATCATCGAAAGAGTAAAATAATATGATACAGCAAGAAACCCGACTTACAGTCGCAGACAACAGCGGAGCCAAAGAAGCCCTTTGTATCCGTGTATTAGGCGGTACCGGTCGTCGTTATGCGTCGGTAGGCGACATCATCGTTGTTGCCGTAAAAAGCGTCATCCCTTCGAGCGACCTGAAAAAAGGTGCCGTATCCAAAGCCGTTGTCGTACGCACCACCAAAGAAATACGTCGTGCCGACGGCTCCTATATCCGTTTCGACGACAACGCCTGCGTATTGTTGAACGGTGCCGGTGAGATGAGAGGTAGCCGTATCTTCGGCCCCGTAGCCCGTGAATTGCGTGCCACCAACATGAAAATTGTTTCATTGGCCCCCGAAGTACTTTAAACAGTAAAAAAGAACATTAATGAGTAAGTTACACATTAAAAAGGGTGATACCGTATATGTAAACGCCGGCGAAGACAAAGGTAAGACCGGTCGCGTGCTGCGTGTTCTCGTGAAAGAGCAACGTGCCGTGGTAGAAGGTATCAACATGGTGTCGAAGCATACCAAACCCAATGCCAAACATCCCCAGGGCGGTATCATCACAATGGAGGCCCCTGTACATGTTTCGAATCTGAACCTGCTTGACCCCAAGAGCAACCGTCCTACCCGCATCGGTCATCGTCTCGACGAAGCAGGAAAGAAAGTACGTTATTCTAAAAAATCAGGAGAGGAGATTAAGTAATGACAACTACCGCAACCCTTAAAAACGATTATAAAGAAAGAATCGTTCCTGCTTTGATGAAAGAGTTCAACTACACGACCGTTATGCAGGTGCCCGTGTTAAAGAAGATCGTCATCAACCAAGGACTCGGACAGGCCGTAGCCGACAAGAAGATTATCGAGACGGCTATCAATGAGCTCACTGCCATCACCGGCCAAAAAGCCATTGCCACCCTTTCCCGCAAAGATATCTCAAACTTCAAGCTGCGTAAGAAGATGCCCATCGGCGTGATGGTAACCCTCCGTCGTGAAAGAATGTATGAGTTCCTCGAACGTCTCATTCGCGTGGCTCTTCCCCGTATCCGCGACTTCAAAGGTATCGAAAGCAAGTTCGACGGAAGAGGCAACTATACCCTCGGTATCCAGGAGCAAATCATTTTCCCCGAAATAAATATCGATACGATTACCAAACTTTTGGGAATGAATATTACCTTTGTAACCTCGGCACAGACCGATGAAGAAGGATACGCACTCCTCCGGGAATTTGGTCTTCCTTTCAAAAACGCAAAAAAGAACTAAGATATGGCAAAAGAATCGATGAAAGCTCGCGAAGTGAAACGCGCCAAACTCGTAGCCAAATACGCAGCCAAGCGCGCTCAGCTCAAAGCCGAAGGCAATTATGAGGCTTTGCAATCACTTCCCAAAAACGCTTCGCCCGTGCGTCTGCACAACCGTTGCAGCCTTACTGGTCGTCCCAAAGGATACATCCGCCAGTTTGGCATTTCCCGTATTCAATTCCGTGAAATGGCATCAGCAGGACTCATCCCCGGCGTAAAGAAAGCTAGCTGGTAAACGAAGACAGATAACTGAGTGTTAAATATTGTCCGGGAAGACCGGATCAATTTAAACAAAAAACAAAATGACAGATCCCATTGCAGATTATCTCACAAGATTGAGAAACGCCATCAAAGCTCAACACAGAGTGGTAGAGGTGCCTGCCTCAAACTTGAAAAAAGAGATTACAAAAATCCTTTTTGACAAAGGCTACATCTTGAACTACAAGTTTGTAGAAGACGGTCCTCAGGGCACAATCAAAATCGCCTTGAAGTATGACCCCGTGAACAAAGTGAACGCTATTAAAAAGCTGATCAGAGTCTCCACCCCCGGTTTGCGCCAATATACCGGCTACAAAGATATGCCGCGTGTGCTTAACGGACTGGGCATTGCCATTCTCTCCACCTCGAAAGGTGTGATGACCGATAAGGAAGCCCGTGAGCAAATGATTGGTGGCGAAGTATTATGTTATATCTACTAACCAAGGAGGAGGCTGTATTATGTCAAGAATAGGAAATTTGCACATAGATATACCCGCCGGAGTAACAGTTACCGTGGCCGGAAACAACGTAACGGTCAAAGGTCCCAAAGGCGAACTTTCGCAAGAACTCACCGGTGGCATTACCTTGGAACAAGCTGACGGAAAACTCACGGTAGTACGTCCCAGCGACGACAAAGAACATCGTTCGCTGCACGGCCTCTATCGTGCGTTGATTCACAACATGGTTGTCGGCGTATCTACCGGATACAAGAAAGAGATGGAGCTGGTAGGTGTCGGTTATCGTGCCGAGAGCAACGGTCAGGTTCTGAACCTTACGCTCGGCTATTCGCACGCAATCTATATGCGCCTTCCCAAAGAAGTGAAGGTAGAGACCAAGTCGGAGCGTAACAAAAACCCTCTGATCATTCTCGAATCGTGCGACAAACAACTTCTCGGCCAGATTTGCGCCAAAATCCGTACATTCCGTAAACCCGAGCCTTACAAAGGTAAAGGTATTCGCTTTGTGGGTGAAGTGGTACGTCGTAAGTCGGGTAAATCGGCCGGTGCTAAGTAAAACCGTTAAAACGCCATTATCATGATAACGAAAATAGAAAGAAGACTTAAAATCAAAACCCGCATACGTGGTAAAATCTCGGGAACAGCCCAGTGCCCCCGTATGACCGTGTTCAGAAGCAACAAACAGATATATGTGCAGTTGATCGACGACGAGGCCGGAAAGACATTGGCCTCTGCCTCTTCGGCCGGCATGGAAAAAGCCCCCAAGAAAGAGGTTGCCGCCAAGGTAGGACAACTCATCGCTCAAAAAGCACAGGAAGCTGGAATTTCAACTGTCGTATTCGACCGTAACGGATACCTCTATCATGGCCGTATCAAGGAACTTGCCGATGCTGCCCGTAACGGAGGTCTTAAATTTTAAACAACATGGCAAAGGATAATAGAGTAAAGTCGACAAACGACTTGGAATTGAAAGATCGCTTAGTGGCAATCAATCGTGTAACCAAAGTTACCAAAGGTGGACGTACTTTCAGCTTCTCGGCCATCGTCGTTGTAGGAAACGAAGACGGTGTAGTAGGCTGGGGTCTGGGAAAAGCCAGCGAGGTAACCGCCGCTATCTCCAAAGGGGTTGAAGCCGCCAAGAAGAACCTTATCAAGGTTCCCGTGCGCAAAGGCACCATTCCCCACGACCAGGTTGCCAAGTTCGGTGGTGCCCAGGTATACATCAAACCCGCTTCTCACGGTACCGGTGTAAAAGCCGGTGGTGCTATGCGTGCCGTACTCGAAAGCGTGGGTATTACCGACGTGCTTGCCAAATCGAAAGGCTCGTCGAACCCCCACAACCTCGTGAAAGCCACCATGGCTGCTCTCGGTGAATTGCGCGATGCTTATACCGTGGCTCAAAACCGTGGCGTATCGCTCGAAAAAGTATTCAAAGGATAAAGAACGGAGGACACGATATGGAAACCATTAAGATCAAACAGGTAAAAAGCAGAATCAAATGTCCCGCAGTTCAAAAAAGAACGCTTGATGCGCTGGGCTTGAAAAGAATAGGTCAAGTCGTAGAACACCAGGCCACTCCTCAAATACTCGGGATGGTTGCCAAAGTAAGACACTTGGTAACGGTTGTAGATTAATTTCATAACGCATAAAAAATTACAAAGATATGGACTTGAGTAATTTAAAACCCGCAGCAGGCTCGACCAAGACGAAAAAGAGAATTGGTCGCGGTCCTGGTTCGGGACTGGGCGGAACCTCTACCAGAGGTCATAAAGGCGCCAAATCGAGATCGGGTTACAAAAAGAAAATCGGTTTTGAAGGTGGTCAGATGCCTTTGCAACGTCGCTTGCCGAAATTCGGTTTCAAGAACATCAATAGAGTGGAGTATAAGGCTGTAAACCTTGATGCTATCCAGGCTTTGGCTACTGCTAAGAATTTGGAGAAAATCACTTTGGCTGATATCGTAGCTGCCGGTTTGGCTTCTGCCAAGCAGTTGGTTAAGATTTTGGGTAATGGTCAGCTTACTTCTAAAGTTGATGTAGAAGCGAACGCATTCTCTAAGAGTGCAGAAGCAGCTATCAAGGCTGCCGGTGGTAACGCTACAAAACTTTGATTCGATGAAGAAGTTAATAGAAACCTTTAAGAACATATGGATGATTGAGGATCTTAGACAAAGGATCCTCATCACCATTCTGTTTATTGCAATCTATCGTTTGGGGTCGTTTGTGGTCCTGCCGGGAATTGACCCATCTCAACTGACAGCGTTGCGTACGCAGACGGAAGCTGGATTGATGTCTTTGCTGAATATGTTCTCTGGAGGTGCATTTTCTAACGCATCTATTTTTGCGTTGGGAATCATGCCTTATATTTCTGCGTCCATTGTGATACAGTTGTTAGGTATTGCGGTTCCCGCTTTTCAGAAGATGCAGCGTGAAGGTGAGAGCGGCCGGCGTAAGATGAACCAGTACACGCGTTATTTGACCATACTTATCCTGTTAGTGCAAGCTCCTGCATATTTGACAAACCTGAAGATGCAGTCTGCCGGAGCATTGAGTCCTGCTATTAGTTGGACTACTTTCATGATCACTTCGACGATTATTCTGGCAGCCGGTAGTATGTTTATTCTCTGGTTAGGTGAGCGTATTACAGACAAGGGTATTGGTAATGGCGTGTCATTAATCATCATGATTGGTATTATTGCCCGTCTGCCGGAGGCATTTGGTCAGGAGTTCGTTGCACGTTTGAATAATTTGAGTGGTGGTGGTCTTTTGATGTTCATCGTAGAGGTAGTGATACTTCTATTTGTCGTTTGCGCAGCAATATTGTTGGTGCAAGGTACGAGAAAGATTCCGGTGCAATATGCTAAGCGTGTAGTCGGTGGCCAGCAATTCGGTGGAGCCCGTCAGTACATTCCTTTGAAGCTTTTTGCTGCGAATGTGATGCCGATAATCTTCGCTCAGGCTTTGATGTTCATCCCTATTACGCTGATTGGTTTCACGTCTGTTGACCAAGCTACTCCGTTTATGCAAATGATGGTAGACCATACGAGTGTTTTGTATAATGTGATTTTTGCTTTGCTAATCATTGCATTTACATATTTCTATACTGCCATCACGTTGAATCCTACGCAGATGGCGGAGGATATGAAGCGTAATAATGGTTTTATTCCTGGTATTAAGCCGGGTAAGGCTACAGCCGAATACATAGAC
>ERZ824600.1352-NODE-1352-length-30600-cov-3.210804_pt1 | contig 30600 bp, 29 predicted proteins | sample MGYA00519933_ERZ824600 | MGnify/ENA primary metagenome ERZ824600 (study PRJEB31778, sample SAMEA3449178) | human gut metagenome | biome: human gut; feature: human-associated habitat; material: faeces | place: United Kingdom | collected 2010/2012 ... | reverse complement strand
ATTCACTTATTATGAACAGACTTTCCTTTATGAACAATAGAATTAACGTTATAGCAATAGTTGGAGCAACAGCAAGCGGTAAAACAGCTTATTCAATAGAATTAGCAAAAAAGATTGACGGTGAAATTATTTCAGCAGATTCCAGACTTGTATATAAAGGATTTGATATTGGAACGGCAAAACCGGAGATTACAGAACGGGAAAATATTCCACACCATCTCATTGATATAGTAGAACCCGAATTTGATTATTCAGCTGGCCTATACAAACAACAAGCAAAGGAAAAAATTATAGAAATATTTAAAAAAGGCAAAACGCCGATTATTGTTGGCGGTACAGGACTTTATTTGAATATATTACTAAAAAATTACGATTTACCGCAAATTTCACCAAATAAGGAGTTTCGTAATAAGCTTTCTACGTTAGAAAGTCAGGAACTATATGAACTTTTAAAAACACAAGACATAGAAAGCGCTGAGACAATAAATCAAAATGATAGAAAAAAAATTATAAGAGCATTAGAAATAATAAAAGAAACAGGAAAACCTTTAAGTTCAACCCGAGGAATAAAAGAACCGGAGTTTAATGTTAAATGGATTGGTCGAAATTTTAACAGAGAAACGCTGTATAAACGGATTGATGACCGAGTTGATGTAATGATCGATAAAGGACTTATTAAAGAAACACAAAACCTATTAACAAAACATGGACGAATACCAAACTTAATAAACACAATCGGCTATCGAGAAATTTTAGGATACATTGATAATAAATATTCTCTGGAAGATGCTAAAGAATTATTAAAGAAAAATACACGAAATTACGCAAAACGTCAATTAACGTGGTTCAGAAAAAATGAAAATATTGAATGGAATATTTATCCGGAAAAACTAAAAAAGTAAAACTTCATACGTCTCTACTGATAAATATTACTTCACTCTAATTTTAACAACTACTTTAATTACTTCTTCTGAAGTATCTTCACTACAAGAAATTTGTGGAGCATGAGCTTCATGGGGGTATAGCATTATAAAATTTGTGCCATCCAATGTCACATATTTATCTTTTGCAACAGAATCTGAATAAAAAGTAATATCTTTTTCAAAATTATAAGGTTCTAAAATCGTTAATTCAGCACGCTCAGACAGATATATTTTCTCTCGGCCATTAATAAGCAGCTGGATATCAGCATAATTATCATGTGTTTCATATTTAGCAACTTTTATCGGTTTTGTTTTGTATTTTTCAATATTTACATAACTGCTGTCATCTATTATAGTTTTCCCCAAAGTTATATTATTACCATCAAGATTTTTAAGAAAATCTAATACTGGCTCAGGAATATTACTATAAAAATTAATATTATCAAGTTTATCAATAATCATCTGCTAAAACCTTTCAAAAGAAAAACAGGCTTTATAAAAAGCCTGTTTTCAATATTACCTAGAAAAATCTCAATTTATTTCTTACGCCAACAAAGCATCTCCTCTTATCACAAGGATTTTCATCTTTTTCGTTAAAACGAAGTCCTAAGTTTAAACAATATGGAGTATACTCACTAATTGAACGTGATAGACAAGCTGCCCTAGCATAAGAAACAGATTGATAAGCCAGAACTTTTCTACGATTGTTACCATCAAAGTAATATACATCAGTAGGAAGACTTGAAGCGTCATTACCACCGACATATAAAGATACAGCAGTTGTGTTTTCTTTCTTTACACCATCCAAAGGATATCCCGGATATACAGTACCATTAGCACCTACAAAGAATGGAAATACATCATCCCATAATGTACCTGAACCTTTATTACCGTCAATATCAACAAAAACAGTAAAACCACTAACTGCAAATGCTACATTTTGCTTTTCATAATTAGCCTCATCTTTAATTGCAATATTAGTCAAATCAAGAGAGGCACAACAATTTCTAGCATCAGTCATTTTACCAACAGTCAAACTTCTATCATTTAAATTATAACAGTTGTTTTCATTTTTACAGAAATAGCCCTTGCCGCCGGTTGCATCCTGACAATCCAGAATAGTTGATTTACCCTCTAAACGCATACAAACATTTTGAGCAGGGGTAACATTAGATGGATTATAAGATAAACCAGGAATAGAGGCAGATTTATCACCTAAAACCCATAATCTTAAACCATTTGATAAAACTACATTAGGTTTTAATTTAGCAAAAGCACCATCTTTACTATTTACTGATAAATATTTATTGTTATTTCCGGTGGCTGCATCAAATACCGCTTTATTATAATGAATAGTACCTTCTGAAGTAAACCCTCCGCAAGAAGAAGATTCTACATTCCAATATTTAACAATAGATTTACAGAAATTTTCACCTGAAAGAATTGGAGGCTTTGTAATACAAACTTTTCTTTCTGGATCATATGTTGAACCTTGTGAACAGCCAATTCTATCACAAAAAGGATGACCCTCATTGCTAAATTTCATCTTATAACCTTCAACACATGAACAACCGGTTAAATTTGTAGTATCGTTAATACCAGTGTATACAGAATAGTCTGGACAGCAAGAATTATACAACTCATCAAAATCATTAGCACAAGCTTTACAAATAGTATCTTGATCTGTTGTATTATTTTTAGCATATTGATTTGTTAAATCATTTTGATCCTCGCAGCAAACTTTTTCATTATTTGCGGAAAGAGAATAACCAGCTCGACATGCGCAATTGACAAAATATTGATTACCATTTTCCTTAGGGGCATCATTAATCATATTATAATAACCATTGGCGACACCACAAGCATTAGGAGAAACAGGCTCCCTATCATAATCAAAAGATGGACCGCTACCGCCGGATGAATTTATATAAGTAGTCTTAATTAATTTACATGTGGATTCTGTAATCCCATCTTCATCAGTTTCATTTTCAATAGTCACACTATAAGTATCATTTGACCCTGCAGGTGAAGTTGTACAATAAGCGTCAACTTTGTCTCCGCAAAGAGATTCAAAAGTTAGACTACCATTACGAATAGCATTTGTTATTGAAGGAGCTTGTTCCTCAGGGAAATTACAATTATTATTACTAAAAAATCCTAGAACTTCAGTGGATAGATTTTCTTCTGCGCATCCATCGTAGTCTTCTTCTCCATTTTCACCGTGCTCATAAAAATCGTCTTTTGTATAATATTGGTCTGAAGTTGTACCATCAGGATTTTCAATAGGCTCCTTATCTGGATTTACAATCTGCTCCCCGCCACAAACTTTCAAACGCAAAAGATAATCATCAATATCCTCCTTACTAAACAATGGATAAGTTGTAGTAGAAGTATTAGCATATGATTTTGGGAACAATCTATAAAATACATAAGCCTCTGAATACGCAAATTTTGCAGCCAATAAAGACCATTTAGACTTTATTTTTGTTTTTGCCAAAACAGTATTTTTGACAACAAAATGTTCAAAATCATTATACTTATTTGCTTTTGCTAAATTTTTAGAAGTCTGCTCGGTAGATGCAATAGTATCAGGAAGAGCAGCTATCTGTCCGGCAAGTTTTTCTACCGTTCGATAGGCTAGATAATATGAATATTCAGATGATTTTCTTAGCTGTTCCTTTACTACCAAACCGCATAATGCTACAAGCACAGCAACAATTAACACAGCAATAGAAATTTCTGCTAAAGTAAATCCGGATTTTTTATTATTTTTAAAGAAGTTCATCATACCTCCAGTTAATTATACCAATTCTAACATCGCTTGCTCATATTCATCTTTTGACGGAGCTTTGCCATGCCAACCAGCATTGTTTTCCATATAGCTGACACCTTTACCTTTTATTGTAGATGCAACAATTGCAGTTGGTTTCGCGGCTTTTTTAGCTTCTTCAATGGCATTATAAACAGCATTTATGTCATGTCCATCAATTTCTAGAACATTCCAGCCAAAAGTTCGAATTTTTTCGGACAAATTACCTAATGCTTTTACACATTCTGTATTGCCATCAATCTGTAAATTATTTCTATCTATAATAGCAATTAAATTATTTAAATTTCTATGAGAGGCCTGCATTAAAGCTTCCCACACATTACCCTCCTGCATTTCTCCATCGCCAAGAAGGACAAATACATTTGCCGGATTTTTATCAATTTTTAGGGATAAAGCTATACCGCAAGCCATAGACAGTCCCTGTCCTAAAGAACCTGTAGCTACTTCTATACCAGGACACCATAATGACGGATGTCCTTGAAGTCTTGTTCCAAGTTTTCTAAAGGTCATTAACTCGGATTTTTTTATAAAACCTAACTGGGCTAAAACTGAATAATATATCGGAGAGACATGTCCTTTGGATAAAACAAATCTATCTCGCTTATCATAATCTTTAGACAGTTTTCCTTTTAAAGAATGACGCATACACTTATGAAACAGAACTGTCATAATTTCACAAGAAGAAAGCGAGCCGCCAATATGACCGGATTGCGCGTTATAAACCATCTTGAGAACATTTTGACGATTTTCAAGACACAAATCCTGTATATGTTTAATTTCTGCATTACTCAAGTTCATTATTTGTTTATTATCCTCTCTCTTATAACTTTAAATACAAATAAAGGCAGTGTTGGAAAAATTCGTTTAAACCTTTTAGGTTCTTTCACAGTTCTGTATAACCATTCAAGCCCCAAATTTTGATATATTTTTGGAGCTCTTTCAACAACTCCTGCCCAAACATCAAAACTTCCACCCAATCCAATCATAGTTGCATCCGGCAGCATTTTTTTCAAATCATTGATAAAAAATTCTTGTTTTGGGGAGCCCAAAGCTACCAGAACCAAGTCGGGAGAAGCTTTAACCACATCAGTCAAAACTTCATTATCATCTGAAAAATAACCATCATGTGAATATACAACATTTAAATTTGAAATCTCACCATTCAAATTTTTAACAGCTTTATCAATAACTTCTGGCTTTGCACCAATAAGAGCAACAGACTTTCCAGCTTCAGAAAACTTAACAATAAGAGTTTTTCCCAGTTCAACACCAGCTATACGATGCACTTTATGACCGAGAATTTTAAGGCCTAATTCAACTCCAATACCATCAGGAACTACTAGTTCAGCACTATTAATTATCTGTGCAAACTCCGGTAGTTTTTGAGCGTTAGAAATCATTTCAGGATTAATAGTGATAATTTGACCAGAATGTGATAATGCATAATTAACAGCTTCTTCAAACGTAAAGCTATCAACATTAAAACCCAAAATTTTAACCAAGTCTCGATCCATATGTTTATTATACCACATGATAAGAAATTATGCTATAATCAAAGTATGAAAAAGTTTGTGTTGAAATCATTATTTACAATATTTTTTATGTTTGCAGCTATTGGGAAAGCCCTTGCTATAGATTTTAATGTACTAGTATTACCAACAAACATATACTCTGTATGTGACAATTACTTTTGTTTCCCGGAGACCTCCGAAATTATCGCGGAGGATGTTATTGTTAATCTAAATTCATATAAATCAATACATGCTGCAGAGCTAGCTGAAGTTAGAACGAAACTTTTACAACACCCGCAGCTCAAAACAGCGACAGAACAAATGTTGAAGCAATATGAACAAAATGAAAAAATAGACTTTCAAACCCTGCAACAGCTTTCAAAAGAATTTAATGTAAAATCTATTATACTCATAGCTAACTATGCAATCAATGATAAATCTTCACTTAAAAGAAATGTATGGGAAGCTTTAGAAATTTCTACAGCATTTAAAATAACTTACCCGTTCACAATGCGTACAACTGCCGTATTGACTGATACAGTTAATAATATTGTAATGTGGAGTAATAAATACAATAAACAATTGACAAATCAAAATGGCTACTTTAGCGCTTCTAATCAGGCACAAGCTGCATCCCAGCTTGAAAAAATAAAACAGTATTCAAAAAACAACGTGGCTCTAAACATTAGCCAGAATATAAATATGAGATTTTTCCCTAAAGATGTAAGAACGTTTAACATTACAAATAAGCAAAGTGATGTTACTCCACAATTTACGCCAAATGCGCTAGAAAACTTGATAACCCCGCAAATGACAAAAGAACTACAAGAGGGACAAACAAACACTATAAATACATCTGATGACTTTATATTTGAATTTTAATCTTTCACTAATTTTATAATACTTTTTGATGATGTATCAATCTCAGTTCTTATTTTTGAATCTAAATCTAGCATCTCCGAAATAACTTTATCAATTTTTGAGCAACTATCAACAACATCACTGTATGCAATAATCATAATTATTGAAGTAAAAATTAATATATATATTTTTTTCATAACAGATTAAGGATAAATAAAAATTTATTTAAATTTATCCGCCAAAGTAATAAAATTATAAGTTACAAAATTTAATAAAATAGCAAATAAATAAAACTTAAATTGTTTTAACATATATGATAAAACCAATAAAATTAGTTAATGAAATTATAGCAAAAACTGGTACTACTGTCGAAAAACAAATTAAAAAAATAACTAATACCGAGACAAAAGTTACTGAAGATTTACCGCTTGCAAACGCGGATTTACTACGAACATATCAAGGAGTAAAAGTTCGAACTAAACGACTATTCCAAGATTTTGGCGCATTTACACAAGACGCAAAAACTAAACTGGAAGAATTTAAAGAAACTGTACCTGAGAACTTGTATAAAGAATTAAAAACTGCTGCAGATAATAATAATTTTTCATTTTCAAAAATCCTGGCAAATCATTATGCAGGTTTAAATGAATGCAAAACGGTTGCAGAAGCAAAAAAATTATTTCCGGAAATACAAGTGTTTGATACAAATTTTGAAAAAACTATAGCTGAAGATTTAAAATCAGTTATTCCAGAAAGTTTATATAATGAAGTTAAAAATCACAAAACATTATCAGAAAAAATAAAACTAATTGAGACTTTCTTTGAAACAAATTTGAATAAACGCCTAATGAAATGGGATTGTTTCCCAAAAGTTAAAGAAATACAAGATGAAATAGCACTGGAAATGGCTGCCGGAAAATTCAAAGGTACAAAATCGCCCAAAGCAATGAGTGAAACTTTCACATACAAAGAACCTCTTGAATATAGATTTATAAACGAACCAAATAGAGAAGAAGCTATCCTAAATATTCTCAGAGACAATTACATAAATGGGAACAGTTATGCTAATACAGTATATAAAACAGTTGATGGCAGAGAAGTGCATATCGCCAGACTATTTAAACAAGAAAACAGATTTTCGGGTTTAGACGGACAATTCCTAAATTTCTTAAAATACACTGAAAAAATTGCTCAAGAATTTGCTAATTTAGGTAAAGTTGATAAATCTGAAATTTCATCAGCAATAATGACTCAAACCTGGAAAACAAGTAGATTAAGAGCCGATTTAGGGAATGAAACAGCATACAAAAAAGATTGGAGCCTAATAAAACCTGTTTGGCAAAAAACAATGTTCCCTGATACAACATACTACCCTACAGACAAATTAATTGATACATATCTGGTCTCTCTATTCAAAAATGGCAAAAGGTCTGCAGAGACAACAAATCCAATAGCTAAACATGAACAAGTTCCACATATGGATAAAAGTAAAATTATGTTATTGAAAAGACTTTATAAAATGTCTAAAGTTCTTGATATGGACAAAAACATTTTAAATAGCACTGAATATAAGACTTTTAAAGCAGAATTTGACCTAGATGCAATGAAAAAAAGCATTGAAAGCATCGAAGAACACTATAAAAATAGTTTCTTCAAACGCTTTTGGACAGATGAACGAAGAACAAGATTCGCAACTGCACTTAATGAAAATAGAGAAATTGCAAACAAAAATATAGAAATTTCAGATCATATTCTAACAGATGCCTTAAATTCAGTATTCTCAGAAATTTAATTACAATTGCAAAAAATAAAAACCTTTGATAGAATTCAAATATCAGAGGTTTCATCAAAATGTCACTATTATCAGTAAAAAAACATTTAAGAGCTTTCAACAAAGAAAAGGATATCATTGAACTAACAGAATCAACAGCAACTGTGGAACTTGCAGCTGCAGCTCTAAGTGTTATACCTGCACGCATAGCAAAAACTCTTTCATTTAAAGCAAATGACAGATGTATCCTAATTGTTACTGCAGGAGATACAAAGATAGATAATAAAAAATTTAAGGATATTTTTCATACAAAAGCAAAAATGCTGACTCCAGAAGAGGTTATAAATTATACGACACATCCTATCGGAGGTGTTTGCCCGTTTGGATTGGAAAATAATAGTATAAAAACATATTGCGATATCTCATTAAAACGATTTAATACAGTTTTTCCGGCATGTGGAAGTTGCAACACAGCAATTGAGTTAACCTGTGATGAACTATTTATAATTTCAGGAAGTAAAGAATGGATTAATGTTTGTAAATAAGCCTGCTTGAGCATATAAAAAAGACCTGAAATCAGGTCTTTTTTATGGTGCCGATGGCCGGGGTCGAACCGGCACGAGGGTTGAACCTCACAAGATTTTGAGTCTAGCACGTCTACCAATTCCATCACATCGGCTTATTTAATTTTCATACAAATATCATAACAAAAAAATAATATTTTTCAAGAACTTTTTCAAATAATAGTAATACAACCAATTTCCCCAATTAGCCAATAGCAATAGGAAATAAAATATAAGATAAAATTTGTATGAAAAAACTTATTTATCTTATAACACTACTTACAATATTTGCATCTCCGGCATTTGCCACAACATTTACAGGTGGAGTCTCAAAAGTCGGGCAACAGGAAAGCAATCAAGTAATTGATGCAAAAACTAAACAAGGAGTAGATTTCGCCAAAATAACAATTCCTCAAAAGAAATTCAGGACTTACACAGACGGAAACGGTAATTTTGAACTTCAAAACATACAAATATCACAACCCACAATAATGAACATTGAAAAAGAAGGCTACAGACCATTTTCGCTAACAATTAATAATGGGGAAAGCCTGAACAGTCCTATGAAGATTGAACTTGCAAAAAGTGAACCGGCAGACATATCTCTAGATACGCAAATCTTACATCTGGGAGACGACAGTTTTTCTATGAATTCAGCCAATGCTTCAGATTTTAAATTAAAATCTGCAGGGCCGTATTATTCAAAAGATTTTATAATGACTCAAAATGCCAAAAGAAGCACTAACTATCTTGTAATAGGTTCAATATTAGGAATTGATACTAAACTTGCAAAATCAATGGGACAAAACAGAATAAGAGGCGGTGCATTTTCCAGTCCGGTAGAAGTTTTTTTTAACGGACGAAAAATCGGAGAAATAAAAGTAAATGGAGACGGGCAAAGAGTAAAAATACCGAATTCCCTAATTAAAGCTGAATCGCCTAATCAAATAACAATAAAAACCGGACAAAACATGATGCCCAGCGATCATATAGATTATGATGACATAGAGGTTTTAAATTTATCAATTCTGAGTGAATAATAAAAAGTGGAACAAATTGTTCCACTTTTTCATACTTCCATTTGCTATTTTACTATGTTAATTGAATATTTTTCAAATTTTATCTTTTCAAGAAATCAGGAATTTCAATATTTGTAAAATTATTACTTGATTCAGATAAAATAGATTTTGTTTGAGTATTAAATGCTCCGGAGAAGAAATCAGCAGCATTCATTCTATTTGGATCATTAATATCTCCTGATGCTCCAAACTTAGGTGCTGAGTTATTTTTCAATTCAAAACCTGTAGCAATAACAGTAATTTGAATTTCTCCTTGAATATTTTCATTAACTGCAGTTCCAATAATAACGGTAGCATCATCCAGTACTGCATCATGAATAATTGAAGCTGCATCACTAATTTCATGAATACCCATATCCGGACCTCCTGTGATATTAACAATAACCCCAGAAGCTCCATTAATTGAAGATTCAAGCAATTGAGAATTGATAGCCTGCTGAGCTGCCTTGATTGCTCTGCCTTCACCTTGAGCTCTACCAATACCCATTAATGCTGACCCAGAAGCCTGCATTACCGTCTTAACATCAGCAAAGTCTACGTTAATAATTCCAGGAACAGTGATAATATCTGAAATTCCCTGAACCCCGCGAAGCAATACTTCATCTACAATAATGAAAGATTCTTGTAATGATACTTGTCTATCTACAACTTGGAGTAATTTATCATTAGGAACAACAATCACAGCATCAACAGATTCTTTTAATTTTTCTAATCCATTGTTAGCCTGATTTTGACGTTTCTTTCCTTCCCAGGTAAACGGTTTTGTTACAACTGCAATAGTAAGAATACCCAATTCTTTAGCAATTCTTGCTACAACTGGAGCCGCACCGGTACCTGTTCCACCACCCATGCCTGCAGTTATAAATACCATATCAGCACCATCAAGAGCTTGAGTTATTTCCTGTTGAGCTTCTTCAGCAGCTTTTTCACCAACTGAAGGGTCACCACCAGCACCTAAACCTTGTGTAGAAGAAGAACCTAACTGAATTCTATTTTTCGTCTGACCATCTGTCAAAACTTGTAAATCAGTATTCATAAGCCAGAAATCAACCCCTGACAAACCTGATCTAATCATTCGGTTTACAGCATTTCCGCCGCCTCCGCCGACACCTACTACTTTAATATTTGTAGGATTTGCACCTAATCTTGATGTATGATCATTTGATGGTTCATCTTTTCTTGCAAAGATATCTGAAACGATATTTTCCACTTTATTTACCTCTTAAATGTAATGTTACTTTTCCATGTTCCTAAAACATATAACTACTCACTATGTAATTATAACAATATAGTATTTTAAATAGAAAAAAAGTACAATAAATTTACAATAATTATGAACAAAATTTAATATTAGCTTAGAGCCTACTTAATACACGCAGGTGAAATACCCCAGTGAAGCTTATTACGCAACACAGAATAGAAATCATTACCATTTAACAGCGCAAGATTAGCACAATAAATAGACTTAGTTATTACTAAATCCGAAGTAAATGAAAAAACATCCTGACCATCTGCACTAACGATGTATTTATTATTAGGGCAAGAAAGTATTTTTATTTCATCATTAGCAGAAACAACAATAGGTCTAGCTGAAAATGTGTGAGGACAAATTGGGACTATAACAATCGCCTCAACATCAGGAGCAAGAACAGGTCCACCTGCAGCCATACCATAAGCTGTAGAACCCGTTGGTGTAGAAACAATAATTCCGTCTGCAAGATATTCACAAACAAATTTATCATTAATTTGCAAAGCAAATCTGGATGTTCTGGAAGATAAATCACCTTTTATAACAAAATCATTCAGTGCAACATTATTATTTGCTTTTAACATTAAACGTTTTTCGACATTGTAGTTTCCCTGTAAAATCTGTTTCACAGCATGTGCAAGATTATCACGTGAAGCTTGAGACAAAAATCCAAGACGCCCTAAATTTATACCAAATATAGGAGTTTCATATCTGGAATAAAACCTTGCAGCTTTCAAAATAGTTCCATCCCCACCAATAACAAAAACAAAATCAAACCCAGATTGTAAATTTTCAATGCATAAAACTTTTGCACAAATCCCTTTTTCGAGCAACAAATGACGAAGTTCTTCCATAACTTCTTTTGAATTATCCATTAAAGAATTGTAGCAAATAGCATATTTCTTAGTCATACATCAAGTTTATCTCAAATATATAAAAATTAGAAAATATATTACAATATAATAACATTCTCAAATTTATAATATAATCTACTTATGAAAAAATCACATTACGTATATATTTTAGAAACAGAAAATAACACTCTCTACTGCGGATACTCTGACGATGTTGAAAAAAGATTTCAGCAACACATAGAAGGACACGGCGCAAAATACACAAGAGCAAACAAGCCTACAAAAATAGTATATATAAAAGAATTCTCAACAAAATCTGAAGCACTAAAAGAAGAATATCGAATAAAACACAAACTTTCCAGAGCTCAAAAAATAGAACTTATTCACTCTGAGCAGAACCAGAATTTGTGCTAGGCAGTGTATCTTGCCTTGTATTCACTTTTTCAATTTTACTATCTATTTTATCAATTTCTTTTTGTTTCTTCTGAATCATTTTTTCAGTTTTTTGAACATCTTTTTTCAATTGATCCTCAAGATATTTATTATAAGCTTCTTCAAGCTGCTTGTCTTCAGTAGAGCCGGATAAAGACTGAAGCTTTCTATAATCTCGCATTTCGTCTTTATAATCAGCATTCAACCCTTTTATATTATATTTGTACTCTTCTTTTATTAGTTTAACTGTCTGCTTATCTGCAACTTTTTTTTGTTTCTCAAGAATCTTACTCTGTTCTTTATTAAATTTTTCCTGCTTTTCTACAGTTTGATACGCTTCAACACCATCTCTAACAACCTTATACCCGTTAGTTGTAACTTTTGGAATATAATTTTTCTTAAATGAAACTAATCGAGATTGATTACCACGCCAATCAATACTCCATGCTCCAAGATAAACAGGGGTTTCTCCTGTATATGCATAAGCTTGAACAATAACACGATTAGGATTCCTTGCATCAAAACCTAATGGATATACATCCCAACGTTTATCTTCCAGATTTACATCCATATACTCTTTCCAAAAATAAACAATAGCATCCCTTATTTCGACAAGATCATAACTAGTTTTATTTTTAAAATCATAAACATGTATCTGAGTTTGCCATATACCATCTTCACTACTTCCAATTTTTTCTTTCACTAAAAGTTTTGAACCGTCCACCGAAAAATCAACAGGAGTAAGAGTTCTAAACGCGGCAAAATTATCTATAGATTTGTCTGTTGACAAAATAGGAGCAGGAATACGATTAGCAACATTTGCTTTCAAAATTTTATTTAAATTTGTATCGTTTTCTCTCATTAACGGAATAATGAATAAATCAGTAGCAACAGACGCACTATCAGGATAATAATACACAGCAGGATAAACTAACATTGAATAATCCGGAGAAACTATCCCCTGCGCATTTATCTGGCGCTTTATAAACAATCTTTTACCAAGAGATAATTCAACTGTCCCCGGAGGATCATTATACTTAACAATCCTGTATAATGGCTGTGGAATATATTTAAAATCAGACGGTTTTTCAATTTTTGGAATACTGAATTCCATATTATACTTATCTTTATATTCAGATAAAGATTCGTACTCGTCTACTGTCATATAGCCGGATGGTGTACGATTTAGAATTTTACTTTCCATTCTGTTTTTTTCATCGTCTTTTAAGACTTCATATTGATATTTAATTTCTCTTGAGCGAGCATCATCTTTATTAAACGGATTTTTAAAAGCTGCAAAAGATGGTCTTACTGCAAAGAGCACACAAACAAGTAATCCTAAAAAAATCCTTTTATTCATGCCAGAATACCACACCAGAAGATTTACACCAGCCCATCTTTCATTGCTGTTGCAACAGCTTTAGAACGGGTTTTTACATATAACTTTTGTAAAATATTATGAACATGCGTTTTAGTTGTAGCAATTGTAATCACTAATTTTTTTGATATTTGAGGATTTTTTAACCCCTCAACCAACAGAGCTAAAACTTCCATTTCGCGTTCTGTTAACCCGTACAGATTCTTACCTTTCTGGTAATTAATCTCACCATGTTTAGATTCTGTTTGAGATGTTTTGCGAATATTTGACAACACAACTCTTGCAATTGCAGGATCAAGCCAGCCAACTCCCTCACTAACAGCTTTTATTGCGGATATTGTTTGTTCTGATGTCGCACCTTTGGTAATATATCCGTCTGCTCCAGCTGCAAAAGAATCTAAAATATCGTCTTCATTATCACGCGAAGTATTCATTAAAACCTTAATTTCAGGCATTGAATTTTTAATTTTGCGGGTAGCTTCAATGCCATCAATAGATGGTAAACCGATATCCATAATAACAAGATCAGGTTTCAATTCAAGAGCTTGTTGAACCCCCTCTAAACCATCTGCGGCAGCACCAAGCACTTCAATTGAATCATTATTTGAAAGCGCAAATGATAACCCCATTCTGGTCATATCATGATCTTCTATTATTGTAACCTTAATACTTTTAGACATCTTAACCCCACCTATTATATCCTGGATTTAGCAACAACATTTGTCAACAAAAATGAAAATTCACTTCCTTTATTTACTTTACTCTCAACCCATATTTTACCACCATGAGCTTCAATAATCTGCCTTGAAAGGTATAATCCTAGACCGGTACCCGTTGAACGTTTTTTACTTGTTCCTTGAGAGAATCTTTTAAATAAATGCGGAATATCATCCTGAGGAATCCCATTACCGTTATCTGCTACAGAGAAAATAAAATCTCCACACTGAGCTTTCACATAGATATCAATAGTTCCGTCATTATTTGTATAATTTAACGCATTGCCGCATAAATTTGTGATAACTCTTTTTATTTCTGCCCTATCAGCATCAATCAAAAGTTCCTTATCGATATCACTGTGAAGATTAAATTTTATATTTTTCTTTTGAGAAAGCGGTTCTAATTCTTCATAACACTGAACAACTAAATCATATATATTGAAGACTGTTTTACATAATGACAACTTTCCGCTCTCAAACCTGTACACTTCTAACAACGCATTAACAAGCCCCAGCAAGTCTTCATTACTTTGAAGCATTGTTGACAGAACAACTTTTTGTTTTTCTGAGATTTCTCCGATAGAACCATCCAAAAAGAATCTAAGCATTTGAATTGCTGCCAAAAGAGGTGTCCTTAAATCATGAGTTAGTGTTGCGATAAAATCATCACGTAACTGCTCTGTTTCTTTTTGAACACTAAAGTTCCTTATAACACCTACAAATTTTTCCTCATCTGAATCTTCTCCGCTCAATGAAGCAAAATTAATTTCAACCGGTATATATTCTTCATTAATAGCATTACGCAGGTATAAATCCCTCAATAAAAATTCAGAATTATCGCAGGATAATCCTAAAATAGTGTTTTTTACAGATGATTTAGGAGATTTATTTAACTTTGGATTATCTGAATACGCAATTTCTTGAATTTTCATATTAGTCAATGAAGTAGCCGGAAGCCCAACCATATTTTCACATGCCGGATTAACCTGCTCAATATTCCCCTGCGAATCAATTATAATTATACCATCCGCACAGTAGTTTATTATCCCTGAAAGTTTTTTATTAGCAAGAACAAGTTCCCTTGTGCGCTCAGCAACCAACTCTTCAAGTTTTTCTGAATACGCTGTAAGCTTTACCTTTGCATCTTCCAACTCTTCAATTTTACTACGCAAATCGGCAAGTAAATGACTTCTCTCAATACCATTTTTAATATTCATAATCAAGTCATCATTATCCCAGGGTTTTTCAATATACTTATAAACACCGATTTCATTAATTGTCTTGATTGCATTTTCCTTATCTGCATAGGCTGTCAAGAGAATCATACTAATTTCTGGATATAATTTTTTTGCCTCACGAAGAAACTCCAAACCATTCATTTCCGGCATTAAAAAATCAGAAATAATCAAATCTGGAGTTTCACTTTTTAAATATTCAATAGCATCAAGCGGGTTGTTATAAACAACCACATTTTTAAACCCCTCAACTTTCATTAAAGTACTAAAAGTTGAAGTTAATAATTTATCATCATCAACGTATAATATTTTCCCTAATCTCATAGCTACATAATAGAATATTTTGGAAAAATAAACAAATTGTTTACAAACCCGCAATATTCTACAATGTTAGTAAGACGGAGCTGAATATTCCCGGGAGCCCAATTCTCTATCAATAAGGTATAACGCGGATTTTTCAGAACCGAAAGCCTTTAACTTAGAGATAACACGCAATACAGAGGCTTCTTCTTCGATTTGTTCATGCAAATACCAGTCGATAAAATTTCTTGTTGCCAAATCACATTCACCCTCGGACATATCAGCAACACCGTCAATAGAAGAGGTTATTGAGCGCTCATGGTCATAAATCTGCTCAAATACATCTAACGGATCTGACAAATTTAAAGATGGAGTTTCCAACTGGGTTAAACGTACTTGAGATTTTCGGTTAAGAATATATTCAAACAGAATCATTCCATGGTCAATCTCTTCTCTAGCTTGAATTTTAGTCCAGTTAGAAAAGCCGTATAAACCAATTTCAGAAAAATAAGCTGACATTGCCAAATATAAATAAGCGGAATAAAATTCTTTGTTAATTTGTTCGTTAAGTATATCTCTGATTTTATCACTAATCATGTTCCCCCTCCCATAGACCGTGTAAATTACAAAATGCTTGAGCCTTTTCAACACCTAATTTATCTTTAAGAACCATAATCGGTAAATCAAAAGGGGCGTAATATTGAAGTTCAACATGATTTTGAGCCTGTGAAATAGTCTCTATAAATTGGATATAATGATCTTCTGTCATTGGATGTAATGTTGTCCCCACTCTTACTTCTTCACCATCATTATCTTTAGCAGTAAAAACAGGAACGTGTTTTTCATTAAGTTCATCCTCTATCTTATGAGGTTTTAGTAATGCCATAGGTTGTCCGCAGCAAACCAATTCACCAACACCTGGAAGAATAACCTGAATAAGATTTCCACAATTTTCACATTTATATAACTCTAAACGTTCAGTCATAGCTTTCTCCTTTCAAAATAAAGGATAAGCCCTAAATAAACAAATCCATCCGATATCTGGATAATATAAATTATTTATAGATTCATCAGCTGTTGTTTTATTAATATTAAGGAATGTATTAATTCTAAAGTATTACTCTTTAATTATTTTAAAAGATATCTTACAATATATATGAGGGATATATTTATTTAAAGAGGAATTAATTTATGAAAAAACGCTGGTATGAGTTGACACCAGATGTATGCATTGTTATCAGCAAAATTGAATTAGCCAAAGATGAGGATAGAACACGGTATGCAAAAATTATGCTCAAAGAATTATATAATGCAGGCTATATTCCGAATAAACAAATATATCTCGACAGGATTCGCAGTTATGACATGCGAAGATGGTATGACAAGAACCGGTATTTATTCCTGGCTTTCGAATATTTGAAAGATTCAGAAAGTAATGTGCAAACAACAGTTGCACATAATGTTCTTAAATTTATTCGTCAGGAAGTTGCAGCCTAATTTCATTACTCGGGTTACTGTCAAAGTTTAAGGGAACCATATTTCGGTTCCCTTTTGTGTGTTATAAATTAAGTGAGATTTATCACAAATTAAACAAGTCCTTCCTTTAATGCTTTTACAGCAGCCTGAGTTCTATCATCCACTACTAATTTCTGGATTATATTACATACATGAGCTTTAGCAGTGTGTGAAGATATAGTTAAAGCTTCTGCTATTTCATTGTTTGATTTGCCATCAACAACAAGCTTTAACACTTCGTATTCCCTTTGTGTGAGATTAGAGTGTTGTTCACGAAACATTGCACGTGACATATGGCGCTGAGGAATAATTCCTTTATTTTTTTCTCTTAATATTGGAACAGCCATCGGGTCAATCCACATTGCACCATCTTTGATTGTTTTAATAATCATTTTTAAAATATCTGTATTTATATCTTTCATAACATATGCACAAGCGCCTGACTGCAAGGATTCAATAACTTCCTGCTCACTTAAATGTGAAGTTAGTATAATAACTTTTGCATTTGTATTAAGTTCGAGTATTTTTTTAGTAGCCTCGATTCCAGTAATATCAGGAAGTCCAATATCCATTAGCGTAACATCCGGATGAGTTGTTCTAAATTTTTCAATTGCATCTTTTCCGTTTTGAGCTTCCGAAGTTACTTCAAGCCCATCTTGCTCCTCAAACAGAGATTTCAGCCCGACCCGTAAAAGTTTATGATCTTCAACTAAAAGTATTTTTATCGCAGAATTTATCATAATTGCTCCTTTATTTTGTATAATTATAGGAGTTATCATCGTTTTGTATAAACCAGACTATGTATATTGTAACTGGTTATTATTTTCAATAGTCTTTTTTGAGTTCTAATTTGATAGGAAATTACAGTCAGAGGTTAGTAAAGCAATGAGGTATTATAATATGTAATAAGTTTTATAAACTTATTACATAAGCAGACTTAACACAAATTTCAAAGAGATTTCGAAGTTGCAAGCGAATATAATGAACACGGCAATCTAAATTTAAATATATAAGCAAGATTAACTTATTGTCATCCTGAACTTGTTTCAGGATCTAAATTAATGCGCACCCAAAATAAATTACGAATCATCAAATTCGGAATGACAAATACAATAGCAACCTATTTGCGCTTCTCAATTGATAGGTCGTATCCTAAAATTTCACAAATAAGTTTTAATTCTTTAAATGTTAGATATTCTCGCTTAAGTTTGGCTGAAAAATTAGCTGGTTTAGTATTTTTACCTGTATATGAATTCAATTTATCAGACAAGTCTTTTTGAAGCATATACTCTTTAGTTAATAAAAATTTTACAAGCTGATAGTCAGTCATATCATTTATTATCATCTGCTAATTATAAATTATATTGATTTCTAATGTAAAACCTGTTATATTTAACTATATATAAATAGATTAATCTATTTATATATAATCTAATATATTTTTAGAAAGGTAATTAAATGACAAAAAAACAGATTGGTCTCACAATGAGCGAAGTACTTATAACATTAGGAATAATAGGTATAGTCGCAGCAATGACAATCCCATCTTTAATAAATAAATATCGAGCAATAGTATTAGCAGCACAATTTAAAGAACAGCACTCCAGATTAGCACAAGCACTCAAAACTCTAGTTTCAGAAGAAGAAATAAGTTTGACACCATCCATTCATAAGGAAAACTTTAGCAGTTTACTTGCTAAACATTATAAAATATCACACGACTGCGGACGAATAAATATTGGAACAAAGGGTTGCATTCAACTTAATGCTGATGGAATAGTTGACCATTACAAAACTTTCACAGGAGCCCCTGTAAATTTTGGATATCTTGACGATGGTATGCTTGTCCTACTTGATGGAACAACACTATTTTTTGAACAGGGTTCACAAGCTGTTACACTGGGATATTACATTATTGGAATAGACATAAACGGATACAAAAATAAACCCAACAGATTTGGACATGACTTATTTGCATTTAAAGTAGAAGAGGATGGACAGCTTATTCCAACTAAAAATATAAAAACCTGGAATCCTTATGGTGCTTGCGACAGAAATAATTTAACAAATGGAGCTAACGGACTAGGGTGCGCATTCTATGCAATACAAGATTCCGGATATTTTAAGAATCTACCAAAATAATATTAAAACTTTTTAAAGATAAATAATGCAAGTAAAAATTATTTGTGATATACTAAAGTTAACCGTGCTCCACGGGGTGTTGCATACTCTCGACCCGAAGCCTATGCGGGGTGCAGAGCCTGTTGTGAGGAGGTTACCGGAACATTGAAATTTAATATAATCGTTGATAGCAATGGTTAAAGCGGCGTAAACTTTCGAACCGTGTCAGGGAGGAAACTCAGCAGCACTAAGATTGACCTTACGGGTGTTCTAATCATTGAAGTAGAAAGTATTAAAGGACAATATTTCGATAATTTTCGATAGACAGTGGCACGGTTTTATATATTTTATAAAAGTTCTTTATCTTTAATATATCGTGGTCTGGCTTTTACTTCTCTATAAACTTGCCCGACATATTCACCAATTATCCCCAGACAAAATATCTGCAATCCACCAAAAAAGCAGAGTAAAATAATCATTGTTGCAAAACCATTGGGTGAATTATTCAAAAACAATTTTTCAAATACTGTTTCCAACCCTACCAGAAAGCCAAAGAAAGCCATTAAAAAGCCTAAACACGCAACTATACGCAATGGAACAATACTAAATGACGTAATTCCATTTAATGCTAACGCCATTAAAGACATAAAGTTAAATTTTGAATTTCCTGCAAATCTTGGTTTTACATCAAAATGCACAGTTGTTGTTTTGACTCCTAATTCATGAAAAAAGCCGCGCAAAAACAGAGCTTTTTCAGGATACAAATGCAAAACATCAAGAGCCTTTTTACTTACCAACCTATAATCAGAATGGTTCACCGGAATTTTTGCACCTAAAAGATTCATAAGCTTATAAAACATCACGGCAGTAACTTTTTTTACGAACCCATCCGTATTGCGATCATTACGAATACCGAGAACAACATCGTAACCTTTTTGATACTCATCCAAAAATTTTTCTATAGCAAGTTCGTCTTGCTGTAAATCAGCATCTATAGAAACAACACAATCACATCCGATATCCCTAACTCCCTCCAATCCTGCAATAAGGGCTTTTTGATTACCATAATTTCGTAAAAACTTTACGCCTTTAATCATTTTATTCCCGGCATGGAGTTTTTCTATAATTGACCAGGTAGCATCTTTTGAGCCGTCATCAATCAAATACAAATAACTGTCTGCTGTAATTTTATTTTTTGAAATCAACATATTTAAAACTTCAACAAGTCTGACACAAGTTGTTTCTACACATAATTCTTCGTTAAAACACGGAATAATTACAGCTAATTTAGGTATTTGCATTTCTTCACTCTTTCTACTATCATGATTATATAATTTATATAAAATTATGCAAGGATATTTAAATGATAAATAAGAAATTTATATTAAATGCAGATGATTTCGGATTAACTCAAAACCACAATCAGGCAATTTTAGAAGGCTGCGTTAACGGATTTTTAACAAGTGCAAGCTTATGTGCAAACGGAGAAGCATTTGACAGTGCCGTGCATGATATTTTGCCGGATTGTCCGAATCTCGGTATTGCAGCCCACCTGAATATTATGGAAGGGAAACCTCTAACAAATTGTCCATTGTTAACAGATAGTTATGGATATTTCAATTCGAATTATCTAAAACTAATTTTTAAACAAAATAACAAATACATGAAAGAACAAATTGAAAATGAATTTAGAGCACAAATAGAAAAAACCCTACAATTTACCAAAATTGACCATTTAGATTCACATGTACATACACATGCAATTCCGGAAATATTTAAAATCACCTGTAAACTTGCAAAAGAATACAACATAAAATTTGTAAGAACACAATTTGAAGAGTTATATTTTATACCAAAATTAGCAAAACATATTACTCTTAAATATCCACTAAATTTGATAAAAGTAGCTTTACTACAGTATTTCACAAAACAGAACAGAAAAGTCCTTGACGAATACGGTTTAAAAACCAATGATTTTATTATTGGTGTAGGCTATACAGGAATGATGGATTCTGATGCAATAAGATATGGATTAGAAGCTCTAGACGAAGATTGTATTGTTGAAGCTTTGATTCATCCTTGCAAGTATAATAATTCAACAAAAGACTCACACACTAGAGAGTTTTCGATTACCCAAAACAAAAATCTGCAAGATACAATATCTCGATTAGGTTTTGATTTAACAAACTACAAGAATTTAGATTAATGAAAAAGATTATAACTGCATTTATACTTCTTACAATGCTTGGGATATTCTCAACATTTATTATTCAATCAGAAAAAAGAAACGAAGTTTTAAAAGTTTTTACACCAACAAAACTTGGAATAGATATTAACAGAAATAAAACAATAGAAAGTAATGAAATCTTTTGCATTGAGAATATTGAAACATTCTCTAGTGAACCCAATACAAGAGCATTTAACAAATATAAAAAGCAATTTCATCTCAATGACACGGAAATTATTAGTCTCGGATATTTAGCACTGGATTTTGCACAAAAAACATTATTAGATAAATCTGTAATAATAAAAACACCCCACAGAGTTACAAGTGAATGTCGGTACGCTGAGATTAAAATTAATGGCATTAGTTATGCAGAACTATTAAAAAACAGCGGATACGGTATTGTAAATAATAGAATAAATAACAAAACAAAGTTTATTCAAAACCTTAATGTAGCACGAAATTTAAACCTTGTAGTATTAAACCATCATTCAAATAAGTACCACAAACTAACCTGCAAGTACGGAAAAATTGCTCACGATAAAATACTAATACCGTTAAAACAAATTCCAGATGGAGCAATTCCATGCAAATACTGTTTTAATACGGTGAAAAAGAATAAAATTTCAAGATATAAACCACTAAATAAAAATTTAAACTCACAAAATCTAAAAGAACCGCCTTTAACCATTTCTGATGGAAACATTAATATTTATTATTTAAATTTTACCAGACACTTAAAACCTAATAACTCCTGTACAACTAATGTATGTAAAGAATTTATCAATCTGGTTGATAACGCAGAAAACTCAATTGATATTGCAATATACGGATACGAAAATATTGATAGAGTAACCGAAGCACTGGTAAAAGCAAAAAACAGAGGCGTTAAAATAAGATATATTTATGATGAAAATTCAAATGGAGAATCAAATTATTATACTTGTAATAATATAATAAAACAAATATCAGACCAATTCCGCTCAGATAAATCAGATTCTGTATCTCAGAGTAATATGCTTATGCATAACAAATTTGTAATATTTGATAATAAAATTGTCTACACCGGTTCTATGAATTTCTCCAAAACAGGATTTTCCGGATATGATTACAATGACGTTGCAGTTATAAATTCAAAAGAAATTGCCCAATTGTATACTAACGAATTTGAACAAATGCTAGCCGGAAAATTTCATAATAAAAAACAACAAAACAATCCAGCTAATAAATTTCAGGTAGGAAATAGCAACATTGAAATATATTTTTCGCCACAGGATAAGTCTTCATTGAGAATAGTTCAACTCATCAAAAATGCTCAAAATTATATTTATATTCCAACATTTTTAATAACACATACTCAAATTTCAAATGAACTCATTGCTGCGCACAAAAGAGGTATTGACATAAAGATTTTAATGGATGCAAATAATGTTTACACGAAAAATACAAAACACCAAGTACTTAGGGAAAACGGGATTCCGGTAAAAATTGAAAATTATGCAGGAAAACTACATTCTAAAACAATGATTATAGATGACAAATACATAATTATGGGTTCTATGAATTTTTCAAACAGCGGAGAAAACAAAAACGATGAAAATATGCTTATAATTACTAATCCTCGCCTTGCTCAATCATATAAAAACTTCTTTAACTACTTATGGGAGATAATACCTGACAGATATTTAAAATATAACCCGAAAGCTGAAAGCCCGGAATCAATAGGTTCCTGCTCTGACGGCGTTGATAATAATTTTAACGGCAAAATTGACAAAGAGGAAGAATTATGTAAATAAAAAGCTACCTTTTATGAGGTAGCCTTTTATTTTTAAAAGGTGATATATACACTTACATTCTTTCAGGAGCAGAAACAGCCAGAATTGCTAATGCATTTGCCAAAACTGTTTTAAACGCCCAAACTAAAGCTAATCTAGCTTTTGTTAATTCTATATCATCAGTTATAACCCTTGTTGAATTATAGAATGAATGGAATTCTGCAGCCAATTCTTGAACATAACGACAAATAGTATAAACTTGTCTTGTTTGAGCAGAATTCACAATTAATGATTTAAATTCTTCTAATTTAAGAACTAATTTTCTAGCATCAGCCATTGTTAAAACCATTAAATCTTTATCAAAATTGCTAATCAAATTATTAAATTCATCTTCTGATAGTACAGCTGGAATTGTTTTACCAGATTCAGTATCAACACGATCGTTAATTGCATTTCTTATAATAGAACAAGCTCTGGCATGAGCATACTGAACATAAAACACTGGATTTTCATCCGATTTGGTTTTTGCTAACTCAATATCAAAATCCAGAGTTGTATCAATATTTCTCATAGACATCCAGAATCTTGTAGCATCAACACCAACTTCATCAATTAAATCTTCAAGAGTAACCATATTTTTACGTTTACCCATACGAACCTCATTACCATTGATAACAAGATTAACTAATTGACCTAATAGAACTTCTAATTTATTAGGATCATAACCTAAAGCTTCGATAGAAGCCTTAACTCTAGCCACATAACCGTGGTGGTCAGCCCCCCAAATATTTATCATTCTATCAAAACCGCGTTCTAATTTATCAATATGGTACGCAATATCAGCAGTCAAATATGTATTAGAGCCATCTGCCTTTTTGATAACTCTATCTTGATCATCACCATAATCAGAAGATTTGAACCATTCTGCGCCTTCTTTTTCATAGATTTTACCGCTATCACGAAGTTTTTGAACACATTCTTCAACTTTACCGGAGTTATGCAAAGACAATTCAGAATAAAATTTATCAAATGAGACTCTAAAATTATCCAATAAATCACGTTGAACTTTTTCTTCATAAGCTTTTGCATAATCACAATAAATTTGCAAATCAATTTTATCAACATCATTATTAACAGCTTTAAGTTCAGCTTTTTTATCAACCAAAAATTGTTTAGCCACTGGAATTAAATAATCGCCCGGATAATAATTTTTTCTTTCAATCTCATCTTCAGGGAAGTCAATATTTTCACCCAACTCCTGCTTAACTCTTATAACTAAAGATCTACCCAGTTTTTGAATTTGAGAACCGGCATCATTGATATAAAATTCTTGATAAACATCATGACCATAGAATTTTAACAAATTCGCAAGAGCACTGCCCATAGCAGCCCAGCGACCATGTCCAATGTGGAAAGGTCCGGTTGGATTTGCTGAAATATATTCTAAAATAATATTTTCCTTGTTTATTTTTTCAGGACGTCCAAAAGTTTCTTTTTTAGCAAAGATTTCATTAACCAAGTCAATTAATAAAGCTTGTCCTGCTTTAAAATTAATAAATCCACCAATTACAGAATATTCATTATCTTCTTTTTCAACAAATTCAACAATAGCATTAGCAATCATAGGCGGGGCAATTCTGGCATTTCTGGCTAATGAAGATACATTTATCGCAAAATCACCAAAATCAGCATTCTTTGGTTTTTCTACAACTAAACTTCCTCTTTTATATTCAGTCATTTGACCTAATTTATTTTCGTTGATTGCTTTATCTATAGCATTTTCTATTTGTTTTAAAAAATAATCTCTTAGCATACTAACCTCTTAAAAATAACATCATAGATAAATTATATAATAAACAGGAGTAAATATAAATATCTACTCCTGCTATATATTAAAAATAATTAAATACGACTAAAAATTGTATTCCGGAATATCAAAAGGCTCATTATTTGCATCCTTTTCCACAAAATTAAGGTAATACTTCATCGCCTTATCTTTTGCTGAATCGTAAAAATCATCCGGAATTAATGATTGATGGAAGTAAGTTCTTTCTCCGGAATAATTGCCTAAAATTGAAGCATATTTTTCAATATCCTGCTTATTTAAACCGCCGCCATAAGCTTTTGTTTTCGCATCCGTACCGGATGGTCGAATTTCGATATATTTATCGTCAAATTCCAAATATGTACCGTCACCCACAAATTTTACCGATTTTAAATTATTAAAATTCAATCCTTCTGATATAAATCTATCATTCAAAACTTTAATAATATCCTCTAGTGTAACAATTCCGGCTTTCAACCCAATAGCAAGCGACAAATAGAACAAATCATTTTTCGTACGCAATGCCTCGCCTAAAACTTTAGCCTGCTTCAACTTTTCAATATCCGGTTCAGACTCATTATAATAAGCAATATCGACACGGGTATCAAAACGTCCGATAATTTTATTTGAGTTAAACACATTTGACAAATACTGTGACAATGACACATGTAAAGCACTCAATTTAGAAATAAGTGCGGATGCAACAATAATAGCTTCTGTAGCACTTTTTTCTCTCATTGCTATAGCCAGACGTCCATGCTGAGATTCAATCAATTCCTCTGTACCCATTATCATTCCGCCTGATTCTTCACCGCCAAACAATAAACGCGGATTTACTCCGAGATTTATAGAATTACCGAGAACATCATCAATAACAACATCTTCTGATGGATTATTTTTTAATTTAAGCTCAACTTTTTTCATTATATTGGCAATTTCTTTAAATCCAACTGGAACATTAATAACTTTTACTCCATTATTTTTAGCCCACTCGTCCCAGGAAAGTGCTGATGCAGTTGTCTTAATCATAAATCTAGGATGTTTATCCCATAAACCTTTTTCTCTTAATTGTAAAGCCCAAAAATCCATAAGCATCAAAAACGCTTGATTTGCTGTAAATACAGTTAAAACCTTACCCTCTCCAAGTTCAACATAATCTACTCCAAGCTGTTTCAAATCCTCAATTCGGCCGCGGCTTTCTGTCTGGCATATTGTTAATCTGTCATGATCAGGATCTGTAATTAACACGGCTGTCCCTACCGGAAAAGTCTTTAATTTTTCAGAATAATTCATTGTATCAATAACAGGGAAAAATTTTGTACCATCATCTTTCTGAGCTAAGACAGTAGCATCAACGGAATAATCATAAAAAGCTTTTTCACCTTTTGGTGTTGTATCATATTTACCAATTGAATGGAAAAACGGATCCTCTTCAATATTAAACCACTCAAATTTATCATCTATACCAAGCTTATTAAGCACACGAGACAGAGTTCTGTAGGCTGAACCGCCTACATTTTCTATAACAATTTTAGAATCAAAAGATTTAATTAATTCTAAGTTAACATCTTGAGCAACGCCAGATTTTAAATATTCAACATATAAATTAACTCCATCTTCCAATAATTCCATAGCTTTTTCATTTATTAAAGGATTATCAGCTGCTGCAATTTTAATTTCATAGCTGCCTTTTTCATTTACCTCATCAAAAATCTCTTGAATTTTGTTAACAAACTCCATAGATTCTTCAGGCAAATACTGGCTGCCCTGACAATTCAAATCCTTTGTTGCGTTTTTTACAGAAATACCATGGCTGGATGTAATATACTCCCCGCCAAGTAAATCCAATTTAAATGCTAAAAAGGAAGCTAACCATATTGGTATAGTCTTTTTCCCAGCTGGAACAAGTGTTTCAATCCCTTGAGCCGCCTGAATTCTTGATATTGCATCTAAAAACAACCTCGAATTATACCTTACTTCGCATCCAGCAACTTTTACAATTCTTTTATCCGGATATTTTTCTTTTGCAACAAGAGCTTTTGCTAATGTCGCCAACACAATCCCCACCAGATTTATAGGGAATCTTGTATCCTGCGGGAATAAAATATTTTGTGGACCTCTTATTCCAGCAGTAGATACTTTAGCTTCCTTTGCGTAATTTGCAAACCATTCTTCTAAATTTAAACCTTTTGGATTTTTTATAACATCATAAGGTTTTAAATGCTCCTTGCGCAATAAAAATGTAAATTCATTCTTATCATCAAAATTCATTAAATTTAAATTTTTAACATTATTAGGTGTTTTATCAAAAACACTTTTAAACAACTCATTCTCCAAACCATTCTCAGATTTTTTTAATTCAAACATATATCTCTCCTTACTATGCTTATATTTTATTATTTTTGATAATACAATAAAAATACATTAATAAGTAGCTTTAAGAAAAATTTTTATGTATAATATTGGATATAATAATGGAGAGCAAGATTTATGGCAAAACCTAAAAAACAATATTCAACAAGAAAAGCCTCTCAATTCAATATATGGAGATCATTGTTTCAATTTTTAGTATGTAAAATCGGTTATATGATAAGATTGAAACTTGTATATAGAATTGAAGTTAACGGACTGGAGAATGTTCCAAAAGATAACAGATATATTGTATGTCCAAATCATTTATCAACACTGGATCCTCCTTTAATGGTTGCAATTATGCCAAGAAGCGTCTCTTTTATGGCAAAGAAAGAACTTTTTGATATTCCGTTTTTAAGATGGTGGATAGATTGGCTTGGTGCATTTGCTGTCAACAGAGAATCTCTAGGCCCATCAACTGTCAAAACAGTTCAAACAATCAGAGAAAGTAACTGGGTACTAGGAATGTTTCCACAGGGAACAAGAGGAGTTCCGGGTGAAATTAGAGGTGTTACTAAGGGATTTGCAGGACTCGCAAAACTTACAAAATGTGATATATTACCTGTAGGTATAATAGGTTCAAATGAAGTAAAAAGATGGCCATTTACAGGTAAAATTATTGTCAATATAGGGAAAATAATTCCTTATGACAAAAATACAGATATGGTTAAAGATAAATGGATTGAAGAAATTCAAAAATTAACAGGGTTTAAATATATTGAAGAAACCCAGGTTAAATCTGCAAATAAAGGAGATGTATAGATGGAAAAAGAAGTTCGAAACTTCAATCGCAGGTATGCAAAAGAATATAATATATTTCGTACATTATTTTTTATGTCGTTTTTGTGTATTGTCGTGTATGGATTTTATGCAATATTTTATAACTATAAAATAGAAGGCAGAGAAAATTTACCGGAAAAACAAAAAAATAACGGTAAATATATATATACAGCAAACCATGTATCTATTTTTGATCCGCCAATGGTTTCGATGGCTGCAATGCGTCCAATAGCTTTTATGGCAAAAAAAGAGTTATTCGAACCAGAAGAAAAATTGAGCTGGCTGGTTAAGAGACTAGGTGCTTTTGCTGTTGATAGAACTAAACCGGAAATTGCAACATTTAAAACAGTAAAAGATGTACTGAGTACAAGCTGGTCTTTAGGAATCTTCCCTCAAGGCGGTACAAGACCATACGGAAAACTTGAAGGTATCAGAAAAGGTTTTGCAGTTATCGCTAAAAACGCAAAAGCGGATATTGTTCCTATTGCTATTGCCGGCTGGGACGGATATCCTAAACTAAAACCTTTCACTAGAAGAAATGTAACAATAAGAATAGGTAAACCTATATCATATAAATTAAAAGAAGATGAAATAATTTATGAATGGTGTAAACAAATTTCTGAAATGGCAGATTATGAAAATTGTGCAGAGTTACCTGAATCCTATAAAATAAAAGAAGAACAGGCGGTTGTTAAAACTGTTTAAATCTAATTATTGTTAAATAAATATAGCAAAAATAAAGCCCCTAAAAAGGGGCTTTATTTTATTTAAAGAAAGGAATTTTTATTTATAAATTGATCTCTTTGCGGTGAAAAACTGTTTACACTTGATTTAATTTATCTAAAGCAGTTTTTGCAGCTTCTGCAACACCTGGATCTTGATCATTCTTAGCTACAGTAAATAGAGTTGTCAAATCGTTTTTATATGCTGGATTTTGGATATAACTCAATGCTTCGATAGCTGATGCTCTAACCATAGGGTTAGGGTTATCTTTTAACTGATCAACAACGGTAATCGCACCTGGCAATTCAGTTAACGGAACAGTGGTATTAGATAATCTTGCAACTTCATCACCATACAGTTTTTGCATTATTGCGGAAGTGAATAAAGCATAGCTTTTATTTCTTTCAGCCTGTTCTTTTGGTGTAATTGTATTTGCTAAAGTTTTTTCCTGTTCAGTAACATCTTTACCTGACATCATTTTTTCTCTAGCTGCTAATTGTTCTTGAGTTGGACCTTCCAATTTGCTGGAATCAAAATTAACGATGTTTGTTAAAGCATCAAAAACTTTTGTATCAACTAATTCAGTTGCCTTATCCGGAGCTTCTTTAACCATATTAGCTATTTCTTCCATACCTGCGGCCTGAACTTCGAAATCAGGATTTGATAACTTAGCAATAAAAGAATTCAAATCAACCTGCGGAGCTACATTTTCTGGAGCAACAATTTCCGGTTTTGCAGCTTCTTCAGCTTTCACAGGTTCCGGAGTTGAAACTACAGGAGCCGGAGCAACAGGTGTTTCTGTAACAACCGGTTGAGGCACTACTGGTGCTTGAGGAGCATTAATATTTTGCTGCTGAACCGCAGGAACTACAACTGGAGCTGCTGCAGGTGCTGCCGGAACTTCTACAGGTGTAACCTGTGGAGCTGGTGCTTGAGGTGCTTCAGCTACAACAGGGGCTTGAGAAACTTGTACCGGTTGGTAATAAGGTTGTTGTACCGGAGCCTGAGGATAATTATAAACTTGTGATTGCGGATAGCTATAATATGGCATAGTAGGTTGTGCATATTGAGGATTGTATTGTGATTGACCTACGCCGTTAGCTTCCACTGAAGGATTGTGAATGTCTATTTTTACAGCATTGTAATTTGGCTGCTGCGGAACAGGCATATATGTTGTTTGTTGCTGTACCATATATGGATTTGTTGCTGGTACAAATGGAATTTGATTCATAAATTCTTCCTTTCCTACATAAAATTGAGTCTATTACCATTCTACCGTTTAAATATGCGTAAAGGAAAATTATTGCTAAATTTGGATAATTTTTTAATAAAACTTTACATAAAAACTTAAAAATACCAATATACCTTGATTTTAACCACCCTCGAATCCCAAAATAAAATATAATGGCTTGAAAATATTTTTTATGCTAAAATAGTAAGTGTAAGTACTGAGGGATTAGCGGAAACGCGCGATATACTTGAGGATATAAATGAAGATAGACAAAACAAAAACAAATTCCATC
>ERZ824600.1347-NODE-1347-length-30706-cov-4.631953_pt1 | contig 30706 bp, 31 predicted proteins | sample MGYA00519933_ERZ824600 | MGnify/ENA primary metagenome ERZ824600 (study PRJEB31778, sample SAMEA3449178) | human gut metagenome | biome: human gut; feature: human-associated habitat; material: faeces | place: United Kingdom | collected 2010/2012 ... | reverse complement strand
AGTTCATATGAACTATTTTTTATATTTATTTATTATAAATTGTACTAAATCATAACAAGAATTTTTATTAATTATTTTATTTTGATTAACAATTAATTTATCACTAACGTCACTATTTTTAATTAATAAATTTATGTTTTTTATAATATCTTCTTTATCATTGCAAACAATACTCATATTATTTTCTTCAAAGAATTCAGTATTATATGTTTCTATTCCTGGTATTGGATAAATATGTAATAAAGGTTTCCTAAATGATGCTATTTCAGTACTAGAAAGACCACCTGGTTTAGATAAAACTATATCACTTGAATATATTAAATCATTTATATTTCTTGTGAATCCTAAAACCTCTAATTTAGAATTATTAATTTCTTTTAGTTTATTATATAATTCCTTATTACTTCCACAAACAACTAATACTTTAATGTTTTTAATTGTTAATATATCGTTAATAACATCTGTAATATTTCCAAATCCCATACTACCAAGCATAATCAATATAAGTTTTTCATCCTTACAATATTTAATTTTTATATTTTTAGCAGACTTCAAATAATTAGAAGAAACAGGTATTCCGGTTGTTAATAACTGGTTTATAGAAATTCCTTTATCAATAAATCTTATTTCTAATCCTTTTTGCATAACAAAATAATCTGGTTTAACTTCTTCAATAAAAGGACATGGCTCATAATCAGTCGCAACCATTAAGAAATTTATTTTATCTAGTGTTTTATCTTCATTTATCGCAGTTAATGTTAACGCAGGAAATAAATGAGTTGTAACAACTAAATCATAATGATTTTCTTTAATAAATTCATATAATTTATTCTTATGAGTTTTATTCATTAAATATACTGGACTAGTAATACCAGTTTTAGAATATAATTCAGCCATCTTATAAGCCTCTTTAAAAAGTAAACCATCATTATTTAATGACATCAAATATATTTTAGAAGATAAATCTTTACCTTTTTTATTTACTATGTCATAAAAATCATAAAAATCACTTTCAATATTATTATCTTTTAACTCTTCTAAAACATACTTAGCACAAGAATTATGACCACCACCAGTAGAACAAGACAATATTAATACTTTCATTATTCCTCCTTTTATTAACAATAGTATATCATAACAAATAACATTAAAAATTATAAATAGTATTATTTGACATATTATTTAATAAGATGATTTTATGACTATAATAGATGATAATATAGTAGTTGTATTTACAAAAAATGCATTAGAAAACAATAATAATTATACATATATTTATTTTGAAGTAGAAAAAAATCAACATTCGATATTACAGCTTATAATGAAATAGCTTTGAATTAAAATTCTAACTTATAGACAATAAACAATTATATTTATATGATATAGTCAAAACTCCATCAATAGTTAAACTATCAACAATGACTATATATATCAATAATCGATCAGCTAAAATAAATTTATCAACTTCTTTAGTTATAACAGGACCACTAATCATAGTTACAACAGATGAAAAAGAAGTAATAGATGTAAGAATCTAATTATAATTTCTAACTACATTAGTAGTATTACTCAAATCAATTTTCCTAATTTTCATTCTGCACATATTCCATATATAAACGTTAAAAATGTTTTTTACATTCTTTTAAAGGAATATTTATTATTTGAATTACATAACAAATACCAGACTCATCTCTAACATATGATTGATATCCAAAATCACATGTAGTTAAATAACCATAATTATTTCCAAATAAAGAAACTACGTTATCATTATCTTCACTATCAATAAATAATCTAAATGTAGATACATCAATATCACTATCCAATGAATAACCACTCATCATTTTTTTATATATACTATAAATATTTTTTATACTACTTTTAATATCAAAACTAATTCCATTATCACTTAACAATTTAGTAATACCGTTTTTTAAATTATTAGAGTTTTCAAAAACATTAGTTCCAAGTCTCAATATTATTTTCTTATATTCTTCAGGATCTAAATAAAATAAACATATATCTTCTAAACTATTACTTATATTATTTAAATTTAATTTTCTAGCTATCGGTATCATATAATCAATAGTCTCACTAGCTAAACTTTTTTTATTATTTTTTATATCCTGAAGTGAATATAATCTTCTAGCCAACACAACAAAAAAAGCTCTATTTTTTTCTTCCATATCATACATTTCTTTAACAATATATGGATCACTATAATCAATATCAACCATATAAAAAATACTAGATGTTATATTTTTAACTTTAGTACCAAATGTATTTTCTATTTCTTCACTACTTACACCATAATTAATTGTTTCATATAAAATAGAACTAATAATAGTGTCAATATCAACATTATAATCTAATAAAATACTAACAATTTCCAAAAGATAATTCATTAAAGATTGATTTTCATTATAGACTACGCCCATTAATCGTTTGCTAGCAAACTCATATGCATTATCAAATAAGATTAAACTTTTTTTATCTTTTATTCTACTCCTTATATAGTCTACATTCATGTTATCAATCCTATCTCTAATAAGAGTATAACACATCTAAAATAAAAATAAAAAGAATTTTAAATATTTCATTCTTTAATTGTGTTATGATATGTTTTTTGATAAAAATGATATAATGTTTATAGTGTATTATTTTGCTAATTAATGAGGTGATAAAATGCGTGAAAAAATCACAAAGTTATTCTTAATATTCCAACAATTTTAAGCTTATTAATAGCTTGTTCAATTATGTTAGTAATTAAAATCAAAAATAATAAAAGAATTTAAAAGAAAAAATTATAAAAGATAGTTAGATCAATCTAGCCATCTTTTTTATTTAAACTATAAAATTAATGACTTTCGAATTTATAATATAAATTAATTTATTATTTTGAACATCATTTTTAATGGCGTTTTTTAAGTCATAAAAAAATCAAACCAGACGGTTCGATTACAATTAACAATTTGGAGCAAGTAACCGGAATCGAACCGGCATCTTAGCCTTGGCAAGGCCACATTCTAACCGTTGAACTATACCTGCGCTTGTATAAATATTTTAACACATTTTTTCATTTTTGCAATAGAAAAGTGAATTATTCAAAATCCACTTTAATATTTTTAATAAAATCATAATAAACATTATTTTTATCTGATACCATTTTATATTTAATTCTAGTAAGTAAATAAGGCATATTATATATTTTAAACCTTTCATAATTTAATTGCTTACACAACTTTTCAACAATAGAAATTACAAAATCTTTATAACTTTTTGGTTCAAATCCTTTATTATACTTTTTTATCATTCTTTTATAAGTTACTTTATCAAATAATCCTCTATAATATTCTTCACTATAATTTTTGAAATAATACTTCTTTCCATCAAGATTGTCTAAATATTTCAATGTATCATAATAACCTAAATTCATTCTATAATTAGCCATATCAGTATTAAATAATAAAATAGAACCCAAATCTTCTCTTGGTTTAACAATATGAACTTTAACACCTTTTTTCTTAGTATATTTTACCTTAGAATTATGCCAATCTTGTATCGCATATATTTCATCAAATCCTCTTTCAATAAACGTATCAACAGGACAATTATTAAATACACCACCATCTAAATAAAACTTACCATCTACTATTTTTTCAAATTTAAATATTGGTAAATAAGCACTAGCAATTATACATTCAATTAACTTACCTTCAGGAATATCCTCTTTAGTAATTATAGTTGGCTTTCTATCAGATATATTAAAAGTAGCAACAGCGAAATCAATTTTACTTCTTCTAAACCTATCCTCTTTAACATATTTAGAAAGTAACTTATGAATATTGTCTATATCAACACCATTGTTTTTAAATATCTTTTTAATAGATTCAAAGCCTTTTTTAGTTAGTTCTTTATTTTTAAAATCAAATGAACTTATACTTTGTAAAAACTCGCTATCAACACCAAAAATATCAGAACTATCCATCTTTTCCCATAATTTAAACAAATTATCAAAGTTTTTAACTACATAAAAAGCAGCATTTATCGCACCTATAGATGTTCCTCCAGCACCATCAAAAAAGATTTTTTTCTTATTTAATGCTTTTACAGCTCCAGCTTCATAAGCTCCTTTAGCTCCTCCACCTTCAAAAACAATCGCTCTTTTCATAATAACTTCTCCTTAAAATTCTTTTCAACAATATTAATTAACATTAGTACACATGGTATAGCAAGTAACATACCTCCAACTACATCAGAAAAATAATGTACACCTAAATATATCCTAGAAATTGAAATGATTAACGCTATAATTATAAAAAATATATAAAAAACAGTTTTCTTTATTTTTCCAGACTGAACAGTCAATAAATAACATAAGAAAGAATAAAAAACTATAGACGTAAAAGTATGACCACTAGGAAAACTGAAACTTGATGGAATTTTTATCAGCGCTTCAAGAGGTCTCGGTCTACTAATAGCAGTCTTAAAAATTAAAGCAATCATTCCAGATAAACCATATCCACCAGCAAGTAAATATGAGTACCATTTATTTTTATTTATTAAAAATATACACACAATAATTGCAATTGGTAAATAAAAATCTCCATAATTAGTCATAGTTTTAAAAAATAATGTTAAATTATCGTCAATTATGCTAGTAACGAATTTGCGAACTTCATTATCAAAAGAAAGTATAACATCATAAAAACTAGATTTAAACAAAATAATGTAAATCACTAACAATAAAACAATACTTGTTATATACCATCTATTTTCCTTTAATACTTTTCTCATATCATAATTATAACACAACGTAAATAAAAAGTAACATTTCTGTTACTTAGTACCGTAAACCCTGTCACCTGCATCACCAAGTCCAGGTAAAATATAACCATTTTCATTTAATTTTCTATCAACACATGCTGCATATATCTGTACATCTTTATGAGCCTTTTTAATATTTTTTATTCCCTCAGGAGAAGCTATAATACTAAGAAACTTTATCTTCTTTACACCATCATTCTTAAGTTTATTTATTGTAGCTATAGCACTACCTCCAGTAGCTAACATAGGATCCAATATTAATACTTCTCTTTTATTAATATTTTCAGGCATCTTATAATAATACTCAACTGGTTCTAAAGTTTCTTCATTTCTATAAAGACCTATATGTCCAATTTTAGCATTAGGAATTATATTTATAATTCCTTCAACCATACTCATACCTGCTCTTAAAATAGGCACAAATGCATAATCATCTTCATTAATATAAAACGTTTTTAACTTTTCAAGTGGTGTTTCTATAGTTTTAGTATGCATTTTAGCATCTTTTAAAGCCTCATAACATAATAATATAGATATTTCGCTTATCAGTTCTCTAAACTCCTTAGTACCCGTATTTTTATCCCTTAAAATTGATAACTTATGAGTTACCAAAGGATGATCCAAAACAATTTCTTTCATATATTCCCTTTCTATAAAAAAATCTCACCAATAATTATATTGATGAGACCAATATCAAAGAATTAAAATAACATTTATCAAATAATAAAATATCAATTATATTTAATTCTCTCATATCTTACCTCTAAAAAGAGAATAACATATTTCACATATCAATTCAACTATTTCTCTCATAATGATACATATACTGTATAGCAAGGCCACTATATTCTTTGAATTTCTCTCTAGTAAATTTTTCTATAGTTTTTTGATCATTTTTAATACCATAATGTTCACTAATAAATTGTTTTACCCAAGTATCTATAGGAAAAACATCTAATCTTTTATATCCAAATAACAATATACATGATGCGACTTTCATACCAATACCTTTAACAGTCATTAATTCTTTTAAAGCATCATTAGTGTCAAGTATATTAATATCTCTTAAAGATTCATATTTATCTAAAAAGTCTTTAATATATTTATCTCTAAATCCTACACCTAATTCTTTAAATTCCAAAGTACTAACATTTTTTAATTCATCATAAATTGGAAATAAATAATATTCTTTATTCTCAAAAAACACTTTTTTACCATATTTTGAACACAATTTTTCAATAGATTTACTAATTCTTTTAACATTATTATTTTGACTTATAATATAGCTTATACACATCTCAAATGAATCTTGATTTAATATTCTATAATTATTACATGATTTAACTATTTCTTTCATTATTTCATCTTTAGATAACTCTAAATTAATTTTTTTATAGTCTCTATTTAAATCAAAATATTCTAATATTATTTCTTTTAGATTATCATAATTATTCGCTTTAATTATTAAAGTATTTCCTTCTTGTTTAATATTAACTATTCTATCTTTTATTATATTAGTAAAACTTCCATCGGACTCTTCAATTATTCTAAAACAAGCTCCACTCAATAGTACTTCTTTAATATTTATATCTTCTACTTCAATTTTCATTTTAGACCTACTTTTTTATAATAATTATTATCTAATATTAAAGCAGACATACTAAATCTATTATTTACAATACTATTAATTCTATCAATATAATCATCATCTATTTCTTCTTCAGTTGTTTTAGTAAATTTTCTTGTTACACTATTATATCTTCCAGCTTCTGTTATCCAACTTCTATCTGAAAGTATTACTATATGTTCACTATCACTAAATATATCTCTTCCCATTAATAATCTAGAATCAAATTCTATTCCATATAAATTATATATTGTTGGTAATAAATCAAGGCCACTAATTGTTTTATCTATTACTGTTTTTTCTATAGAAGGATTATACATAATTAATGTTGTATGATAATTTTCAAACTTATCACTTCTATCAATATTACTAACTTCATTCATTTGTTTTTGAGTTAAACCATATGGATAATGATCAGGACCCATAATTATTAATGTATCATCTAATACGCCTTTTTCTTCTAGTTTCTTTAATAATAATTCCATAGCTTTATCTAATTCAATTTGAGCAGCATAATATGCTTTTATAGCATCAGAATATTTTAAATTTTTAACTTTCTTTTTATTTCTAGCAGACATACTATTACCATAAAAATTATAATTTAAGTGTCCACTGACAGTCATATAATATGTAGCAAATGGTTTTTCATCATTTAAGTAATAATCAGTAGTAGCTTCAATCATTTCATAATCACTATTTGGCCAACGTTTGCAATTCATCTTCTTTTCAAGACCATTTCCACATCCAATATATGAAAGTCCAATATTTGGATGAGATAAATGTCTATCATAATATTTATATGTATGATTATGGAATCCATAAGATGTATAACCTTCATTCTTAAACATAGTTCCAAATCCCATAGGCATACTTATTTTACTTGATTTATAAAAACTCCATACACCTTCTTTAGGAATTAAACTAATTAAATTCATATATTCTCCATCAGATGTAGATACTGGATACAATGGTTGATAATAATTTGTAAATATATAACTATTATTAGCCATTTTATATAATGTTGGTGTAATATCTTTATCAATAGCTATAGTATCAAAAGCTTCAGCAGTAATAAATATTAAGTTTTTATCTTTAAATAAACCAGTATATTTATTCTTTTCACTAGGAACAACACTACTAAAGTATTTATGCATATTTTTAACTGTAGAATTGCTTTCTTTTTCTATTAAAGATTCAAAATCAATATCAATTTTATTATATTCTTTTTCTTTCTCCAACTCTACTTCTTCAGGAGCTTCTTCAACAGTGGAAACTTCTACTTCTTCTTCAAAACCAAATATATATCTATACAAATCTATTATTTGCATACTCCATAACCCAGTTTTATTTATCGTTAACATAGGTGCATGTGTTTTATATATAAGTCTATTTAAACTATAAACGCCTTTATTGTCATATGTAACCTCAACTAATATCATAGTTAATGAAAATACTAAAAGAACTAAATTTAATAATATATCTTTTAATCTTAATTTATTAAATTTAAAAATCTTTTTATTAAAAATATAATATAGGATTAATGGCACTAATGTCAAAGCAAAAACATACCAAATTCTAGCTATGACTTCTAATATCATCTGCCAAAACTGCATAACTTGACCAGTACCTGTAGTTAATGAGAAAAATGAAAATATTGAGTCATAAAAATTATAATAAACAATCTGTGCTAATGTTATAAGTGTATAAAAAAATAATATAAAATAACTTATAATTCTATTAACTTTCTCATTGAATAAACCAACTATTAACGCAGTAATAGCCATCCAAGTCATACTAAATAATATAACTGACAATGTATTTAAAGAGAAAAAATTTCCAACTATAAATATTCTATATATTAATTCTAAATACACTATCCAAAAAGCACAAAATATTGAACCATGAATTTTCTTTTTCATATTACTTCCTATTCTTTAAAAATTTAATAATTGTTAAAACTAAAATAGCTACTATTAAAATACCAGCTGTTATAAACAAAATTTTAATTTCTTTTTGATAAGAATAAACTAACAAATTAAATAAGCTTCCCATCACAATCACCTAAACTAATTATACAAAATAATAGTAATATATTCAATAAATAATATGACTTAAACTAGTCATTATGCTATAATGATAATGAGGTGTAATATGAAAAAAGAATTTAATTTATTAAACAATAAAAGTACATTTTTAATTAATTTAGTTTTCTCAGTTTTAGAAGTTTTAGGAGGATTTTTAACTAATAGTATTTCTCTTATATCTGGAGCTATTCATGACTTAAGTGACTCTATTTCAATTTGTATATCTTATATATTTGAAAAAATAAGTAAAAAAGAAGTTAATAACAAGTATTCTTATGGATATTTAAGATTTACATATATTGGATACTTTATTACATCTATATTGCTTCTATTAGGTTCTATATTGATGTTATCTCTATCTATTCCAAGACTAATAGATGTTAAAGAAGTAAATTATGATGCTATGATATTATTTTCAGTATTTGGAATATTAATTTATGGTTATACAACATACTCACAAAAAGATAAAAAAGATATTCACTTGCTAGAAGATCTAATTGGTTGGGTAATTATCTTAATCGGAAGTATTCTTATTAAAGTATTAAATAATCACATAATTGATCCTATTATAGCTATACTAATCGCATTATATATTTTATTCCAAGTATATAGATATCTAAAAGAAGTATTTGAAATGATAATGGCTAAAACACCAAAAGGTATAAATATAAATGAAATAACTAAAGAATTAAAAAATGATAATATAAAAGAAATACATCATATTCACATATGGACTCTTTATAAAGATAGTTACTGTATGACATGTCATGTAGTATTGAATAAACAACTACAAGAAAATGAAATAATAAATTTAAAGAGTTCATTAAAAGAAAGTTTAAAAAAATATAAAATTAATCATGTAACAATAGAAATAGAATATCAAAATGAAAATTGCAATTCTAAAAAATGTTTCTACAATTAAAAAGAGGTTTAAACCTCTTTTAATATGGATTAGGATAATCTAATAAACCAATTCCCTCCCCAGTTAACCAATATATTTTATTATCTTTAATTTCAAACTCATATTTAATTTCATATTTATTATTTTCTTCATTACTATATTTAAATGTAATATTATATTTTCCATCTTTTTTAGGATATAAAATATATGTATTGTTATTTATAGTCACAACTTTTACATTATCATTATCATCTTCATAAGACCAACTATATCCTTGGTCATTATAATTATATTCTATAGTTATTTTATCTTTATAAACACCTAAATATTTAGAATTAGGATTATAAAAAAGTATAATTAATAGCAATATAAAAGTAATACCAAATATAATATAATATCTCACTAATACCTCCATGTAATCAAAAAGCAATCAGTTCTGATAAAACATGATTGCTTCGAGTTTAAAGAAAAAATAATTATAAATCATTTATAAAGATTAATTCATCAGTATAAACATGTTCTAAATATTATCAGTATTTAGCATAATTACCTATCGTTTTGAGTTTTACTTTCTCAATGACATATCACTTGTCCTTAGTAGATAAGTATTCTATTTCTTAAATTAATAAGAGAATTTAAATATTGTAAAAATATACTAACAATAACTAATGATATTAATTATTAAAATATATCCAATTAATATAATATAATTAAATAATAAATATATAAAAATTAATAAACTAATACTAATAAATATATATAACTATAAAATCAACTATATCTATACAATAATAAATTATATAGAATTTTTTCACTAATAATAATAAGACAAAAAATTAATTTCATCAAACTATTCTATTGGACAATATTATTGTAGCAGTATAAATATAAAATGTCAATATTTTTTTAAAAAATTATTTACAAACATAAGTTGATTCAGCATAATTGTTTTTTATACTTTCTAAAGTTAAAGACACTAAATATAAATTGGCCATTTCAGAAGTAAGATCTACTTCATCAACTACTATAATTTTATTACCTTCTACAGTTACATCACAACTTTTATATGTTGCTTTATCCATTTTATCACATGAACTTAAAAAATATTTTTTTTGAGTATCCATATCATAATCAAAAACATATTCATATGTAGATATATCATAGTAAGCTAATAATTTATCTCCTGATTCATTAAATTCATAACGTCTTGCAAGTGACATATTCACAGCAACATCTTGATCTCCAGCATTCTCTTTTGGATTCTCACCAGTTTTAAGTCTATTGTTTAAAACAGTTAATGTTTCATTCCTAGCACATTCATATTGAATTGTTTTTACTTGTTCATCTTTTTTGTCATCACTAGGTAATTTCTTTTTTTCACCACAACCACTCAATAAAATAATACTACCAATTATTATAGGTAATACTAACATTTTTTTCATAAAAAGCATTTCCTCCACTCAAAGTATAACACAATGTATTTAAATTTTTTTATAATTAAAACAAAGTTTACACAAAAAAACGAACCTTATGGTTTGATCTTTTCATTTTGAAGCAAATTGTTAAGTTATATCAAACTATTTCTCACTTTTGAAAAATTAATAATTTAATATCAACTTCTATTAATATTTTTTCTTTTATCTTTTCTTCAATTTTATCTTTCTGTTTGTTCATTTTTGAAAGAAAATCTAGATTTTCAGCAGTTTGGCCATAAATTAAATTTACATTTTCTTAAACAATTCCCAATCAAAGGATGAAACATCTTTTTTTAGACAAATATTAACATTGCTAATCCAGGTATCTAAATAATATAGCTTGCAATGTAAAAGTTAGTCAATCAAATTATTCAAGATGGGAAAACGAGAGAAAACTAATACCATTAAGTAAATTAAATATATTATGTAATCATTTTAAAAATAAATATAAATTATGTTATTAGAATTTCTCAATATTAAAAATGTAATAAAAAATACGAATTTAATAATAAAATAATTGGGGATAGATTAAAAAAAGAATTACACAAGTTGAACATGTAGAATTTCCAAATACCCCCCCAATCTACTGTTAGTGCCTATGAAACTACATTACTAGCTGCATTTGCATAGCAAGTAGTTAAAAAGCACAATTTTTCACTTGATTGGCTTTGTGCAAGAAAATAATTCTTTATAAAAATAGAGTTCAAGTTTTTTTGAACTCTATTTTATGTTATATTTCGCTACATTTCTATATTTCTTTTGTATACATGTACCATCCGTTTTATAAAGAGCTACTGCAACTATATCAGTTATTTCATTTAAATATCTATTAAGTAAATCATCTACCGATATAAACTTTGGAATAACATCTTCATCTATTATAGGCTCTATTTCCACAAAATCCATCATAAACCCTTCTATATTTCCACTAAATGTTCCTACACTGTAAGTATTATCTGAATAAAAATATACTATTCTATATCCATCTTGATATTGACCACAATTAATACCAAATTCACTTTTAAATTTTAAATTATCAATTGATACATTTATCATAACTATATCGCCTTATACCTTTCAACAACTATTTTATAACCAAATCTAGTGTAACATGTATAATGTTAAACATAAAGACTTCAAATTAAAAATTTAAATTTCTTTATATTTTTTGTTGTTATAAAAAATCAACAGTTTAATCGTATTTTCGCATACTTTGATATTGATTTACCTTTCATATTTATTTGTAGAAAAAATTTATCTTATAAAAATTTTATAAACTCCTTCCATAATTTTTTAAAATAATTTAGTGCTGATTCAAATGCTGTTATTTTATCTTCTAATTCATCGATAGTGTCATTCGCAATATCCAAATACACTCTAGTTCTATGACTTTATTATCATGAGTTTAAATTTTCTTTTTTAAATAAATTTCAATTTCTAATTCTTTAGTAGTAATACTAATCATTAGAACAATCCTTTCCAAACTTAAACATTAAAAAAGTACCAACTTCTTTTAGAAATTGATACTTATATATTTAAGTCCTAACCATAAAAGTTCAGACAGATTTCACAATGGAGGAGCCAGTCGGATTTGAACCGACGATGGAGGTGTTGCAGACCTGTGCCTTACCACTTGGCTATGGCTCCATGTGTATTAATGATAACATAAATAAAAATTTATTTCAATAAAATTTATTCTTTTATAGTATTATTATATGAAATAATCATTAATTTAAAACAAAAATAGTTCAAAACGAACTATTTTAAGTTTATTGTATATCTATAACCTCTTATTAATAGAAATAACTGTATCTTATTAGCATTTTCCATATCAGAAGGAACTTCAAAATAAGAATACTCATCATCATAATAATCAACCTTAATTGGCGTTAAATAAGTTGATTTAACATTACCATAACTACTATATTTAATAATGCCATAATATTTATATAAATCTGAAGGTATTTTAATATAACGATCTAATCCAGCAGAACTATCAACTTCCATCGTACCAGTTATCTTAAGAACACTTTTACTTCCACTACTAGTAGATTGAGGTTTAACAATATATGTTCCAGTTTGAGTCACTCCACCAAAATCATATTTATAATATTCTCTAAATATATTAGAAATTTCATATGATTTAATACTTAATTTAGTATTCTTAAGTAATGTTTTATCTAAAACTATATCATTAGGTATTTTATAAGTTCCAACATCTTCAGTACTATTTAAAGTAACTGGTTTTATAACAACATCTTTATAAGGAGAATCAATTTGACCAATCATTCCGCTTTCAAAATTTTTAATTCTAAATATATAATCTATAGCTAATTTAGACTTTTCAACTTGAAAAACAACAACTAAATCCTTTTCTTCACCAGGTTTTAATGTTATTGGAACAAAAGTTTCTCCAATATCTAAAAATTCCACAGAATAATTAAAGTTAGGAATTACCAATTCATCACCAAGTTTTAATCTAAAAGTATCTCTAGTTAAAGTAATTTCTCTGTTTAATTTATTTTTAGCATTAACTTTTACTAACACAAAATATTTATCATCAAATATAACTTTATTAGACATATTAGTATTAGTAATATAAACATCATTTACTTGATACCAAATAGAATTAGCTAAAATTGATTGTTGTTGAGCATAAGTTGCTTGATATACATTAATCTTCATAAATATTGTAAGAGAAACAACTAATGCTATAATTGAAGAAAATACTATTACAAAAAACTTATTTTCAAGAATAAAATATTTTAATAATCTAAATGCTTTTCTAGCACTTCTAGCATATTTATAACTATTAGAGCTAAGAGTTAACTCAACTTCTTCTGAATCACTAGCATCAATGTCTAAACCCTCTAAATCCTTCTTAAAATCAAATTGTTTAATATTAAATCCTAAAGTTCTGCCAAGTGTTATAAACAAGAAAACTAACTGTGGCAACAAAGCCATAACAGATATATCTCTATATGCTCTTACTGTTTCTATATCTATCGTAGAATATTGAAGTTTCTGAAATACAGAAAACATAAATATAAAATATACAAATATTATAGAATAATATATACAAATATACATATATTCTTTTCTAGATTTATTCTTTAACGATAACAAATAATATATTAAAGCCCCAACAAGTATAATCAATAATGAAGAGCCAAACATAAAGTAATTTATATATGATGACGCTAAAGAATCAGATGAAACAAAAAAGTGATTAGTTACATACTCACTAAAAAATGTATATATATTAAAAGATTTAATTGATAGATATAAAACCATAGCAAAAAGAAAACCATGAATGATTCTAAAGTTTTTTATCAAAAAAGCATATGGTTTTTTTATTATCAAACTAACCAACTCCTATTATAATGAAATTATATCACGTATTAAAAAAAAAGACTAGTATTCTAATCTCTTTTATAGTATATCATTTGTTCAGGAAGTAAATAAATTGTCTTATTTTGATCTACTAAATCTTTCTCACTAACATTAAATATTTTGCTGACTGTATAAAGTGTATCTCCTGATACTTTTTTTATGTAGTATTTTTAAATGTAAATATAATATCTATCCGCTTATCTTGATAGATATAGATTTTTTCAACTAAATTTATTATCAACTCTCTAGTTAGATTATCTATGCTTAAAAAACCATTGACATACTTTTCTAATACATTATTATCTGTTTCATCCTTATTTATTTGCTCATTTTTAAGATTATCAATACTTAATTTATTATTATTTATCTCTTTTTTTATACTTTCACTAACTCTTATATATTGTTCTTCATCAATAAAGTTTTTTAACATATCCATATAAGTTTTATCTAAAATAGTTATTAATTTATTATTAGTAATTTCTAAGCTTTCAATTTGTTTTTTAATCTCCAAAGTATTATCTTTAAATTCTAAACTACCTATAAAATTCTTTACTTTATTTTTATCTAAATATTTTTCACAGACTTTTTTAATATTATTTAAAATGACACTTTCTAATACATTATAATTGTTTGTATGTGTTGTACAAACATGATATTTTGAATAAGTTCTATAATAGTCACAAGTTGTATAACTTCTTCCTGTTTTATTTTGATATCTAATTGTTATTCTATGTTTGCAATCACCACAATATAAAAGTCCATCTAATAAATAAAATCTTTTCTTTTCCGGTCTTTTAACATTTTTAGGCAAAAGTGTTTGAACATAGTTAAATTTATCCTTGTCTATAATAGCTTCATGAGTATTTTCTACTATAATATAATCACTAGGATTGTTCTTAACAGTCTTTTTTAATTTATAATTAATCTTTTTAAATTTGCCCTGTACTGAATCACCTGTATAAATTCTATTGGTTAAAATATCTTTGACAGTTGTATCAACCCATACTCCATACTCTTGTGATACACATTTTGTATTCCACACATAGTTATAGTAAGATGCAGGAGTTTTAATTTTTCTTTTTGTTAATTCTTGAGCAATAAAATGATATGTATTTCCTTTAAGCGCCAAATCAAAAATAAGTTTAACAACTTTTGCTTGTTCAATATTCACTATTAAATGATTTTTATTATTTGGATCTTTTTTATAACCAAAGGGACATCTACCAGACACATATAAGCCATCTTTCATCCTTGAATGCAAACTACTTTTTATTTTCTTAGAAATATCTTTGGCATACATATCATTCATTATAGCTTTAAAAGGTGCTATATCATTATTAGTATTATCTATAAAAGTATCTATTCCATCATTAATTGCTATATATCTAATATTATTATTTGGAAAATATTTTTCAATTAGTTCACCAGTACCAATATAATCTCTACCTAATCTAGACATATCTTTAGTAATAATCATATTAATTTTTCCTAATTCAATATCTTTAATCATTTTGTTAAATGCTGGCCTATCAAAATTAGTACCCGAAAACCCATCATCTACATATTCATCAACTACTATATAATTATTTTCTTTAACATATTGATTTAATAAACTTCTTTGACTAACAACACTATCAGATTCTACGTTTCCATCGTCTCTTGATAATCTTATATAAAGGCCCACTTTAAAACTACTTTCCCCTGCCATCAATTACTACTCCATTTATCTAGAAAATAATGAGTATCATTATCGTTTTTTAACATGTTGCAAGTCAAATCTATCTTTTTTTGTAATTCAATTTTTAATGCTTCAGAAATTATTTCATTTAAAGATTTATCAGTATCTTTAAACTTTAAATTAACCTTGTAATTAACCATAGAGTTTAATACCTCCAATTAATTCTATGGTTATAATTCTTATTTTAGTAATCCCATTTAATATGTAAAAATCAAATTATTATTTTTATTTTGATATTTCAAAAAACAAAAAATCATCCTTAAATCTAATTCTCATTAAAATTCATAGGATGATTTTTATTAATTATTAGTTATTAATTTCAAAGTTTTTATAAGTCTATTTGTTAATACTGGTTTTGCAAATTGTTCTTCTAATACTAAAACACTGTTTTTATATCTACTATAAGCTGCTTCATAGTTTCCAAGTTCTATCTGTTCGACACAATAGTCCACTATATTATCATAAATATAATCATAAACCATAGCAGATTTTTCATCTTTATCAATTGTTTCAACAATCAATGGCGCTACCTCATAATAATGTTCTATATCTTCTTTTGAAACAAAATTATCTCTAAACCATCTAAGCACTGTCAACTCATAACAATTATCATCAAACTGTTCTTGAAAATATTTCATACAAGCAGTTGTTAAAAAACATTTTGTATTAGTTGTTTCTCTAGGTTCATCACCACTTTTAGTTGTAATTGTTCCATTTCCATCTTCATCTATAGTTATATGAATAGACTCATCATGTTGTCCTTTTGGATCTTGGTCGTAAATATCAATATGATCTTTCCCTCTTTTATCAGTATCAACTCTAATATATGTTCCACCTTCTGTTTCTTTCGCATCTTTTCCCATATAAATACCTCCTTATTTTTTATATTATTTTAATAATTTTGTAAGTTCTATAATTCCAAATTGAATATCTTCTCCCAACTTCACAAAATCATTTTCTTTGTTTTCAATGCATCTATAAGAAAAATCAATTAAATCTTCTTCAGTATATTTAAATTTAATTTCTTTAATGTCATTCGATTCAATAATTTTTTTATATTGATTTATTAAATCAATTAAATATTCGCAGGCTTCATTTTTTAGGTTTACATCAGATGTAGTTTTTTCTATACATGAAAGTGAGGTAATTATTTTTCTTAATAAATTAATGACTTCTAAATTCACAACTACTCCTTCATCATTTTTATATTTATCAGACATTATTTTTTCCTCCTAACATTTCATTTTTCCATTCTTTCATCAAATGACCAAAATCATATAATAATCTTTCAGAATAATTTTCATTAACTGATTCAATTTTAACATATTTATCAAAAAAATCAATAATTTCCATATCTATAAATTTTATATCATTAGGATTTATTTCTTTAAGTGTATTACTTTTTAAGTAGGAATTATGCCAATCTTCAATTTTCTTTTTAACATTATTTAAATTTTCTTTTCCATCACCATCATACATATCACTTTTATGAATAGAATTTATACACTCAATAATCTTTTCAAAGTATGAATTAACATCTCTATCTATTTTCACTGCAACACTCCTTCTACATACATTTTATTATATTTATTCCCCATAAAAATAGTATCACCATCTTTAGTTATATAATAACTAACATCTTTTTTAGGAATCAATACTGTATCACCAGCATAAATATAATCATCTAGTTTTAATCCATTTAATTCAGCTAATAATTTAGTATTAACATTAAATTCTTTAGATATCTTATATAATGTATCACCTTTTTTGATTTCATATATATCATAAAAAGGACTCTCTAATTTACTTTTCATCATATCACCTAAAGTATTATATGTTTAATGTTAATGTTTGCTATTCATTATATACAAATATCATATTAGTATTATTAAATTCAAGTTCATTCTCAAATAACACTTGTTTTATATTTTTCATAGGGACATATTTATATACTTTATTTTTTAACAAATAGTATAAAACATTATCATATTCGCCTAAAATAATAACTTCATCATTACTTATTTTTTGAATAATTCCCTCATTATCTTTAATAGTTTTATATAATCCATTATTATTTTTATACTTATAAATAGAAACAAATTTATTATATTTTATCTTATCATTTTTATATTCAGACTTACTACAACTAACAAACTCTTTATTTTTATATTTAACAAACCCTATTTCATTGCTACCAATAATCTTACTTTCTCCATCTTTAAGATTTATTTCATATAATATAGAATGTTTATTATCAAAAATATATAATTTCTTTTTTATATGACCAACAACATAAGAATCATAATCAATATTATTATCAATACTTATCTTTTCATATTTTAATGTTTTAATATTAAATTTAATTAATTCACTATATTCATGCTCTTGATTATAATTAGGCATATAAATGATTTCGTCTATTTGATAGGCTAAATTATTATCATATCTATCTTTATCAAATAATTTAACTATATCATAAGAGTTACCATTCATTACTACATATCCTTTATAATTCCATAAAGCCATGTATTCAGTATTGTCTAAACTATTATAATATTTAAATTCATTATCATTAGTATCATTTACAATTTTATTTTTATATTCATCAAGTTTTTCAGATTCAATCAAATTAAAGTCTATATACTCATTTTCTTTATAACATAATGGATTTGTATTAAGTCCAGCAATAATTGGCACAATACACTCAAAATCATCATCATTTATGACTTTAATATCACTAATAATTTTTCTATTCAAATTTCTCTTTTTATAAATATCAAAATTATATTTATAATCTTTATTTATCTCAACATAATATCTTTTATCACTATATTTAATACTAACTTCATAATTATTTAATTTATAATTAACAGTATAATCAGAAATAAAATATTTAAATATAATAATAAAAATATAACACAATAAAAATATTATCAACTTCTTATTCATACATTTTACTCCTAGTAGAATTATACTATATTATAAATAAAAAAACTAGTTTCCTAGTTTTTATTTGATAACATTATTTCATTTAAAAAGTTAATAGTTGTTTCTTCATCAAGATATCCAACTGTATCAGCTACAAATTTTCCGTCTTTAACAATAAATGTATATGGAACAGCTCCAGTATAATTTTTAATCTCAAATGTTTTAGTTAACATTGCATAATCTGTCTCATCTAAATAATCAGCTTCAAAAAAATATAATGTAAATCCTTTATCACTAGCTAATTTTTCTATAACAGGTTTATATTCTTGACAATGTGGACATGTTGAACTAGCAATTACTGTTACAATTTCATCTCCATTAGTAGCTTTATTGTACCAACTCTCAATATCAGCAGTTGTACCAGTGGAACTATTATCATCATTTTTATTTTCTTTTCCACTAGCATCAATTAAGAATGATAATCCAATAAATAATCCTATAGCTAATACTATTCCAAGAATAGTAATTAATTTCTTATTTTTATTTTCTTTTTTAGTAACAACTTTTTCTTTTACTTCTTCAATTTCATCTTCAATATTATCAGTTACCTCAGTTACTTCTTTTTTAATCTTCTTAGTAACTTTTTCTGCATTTTTTAAAGTATTATTTGCATTTTTCTTAGCTGTATTTATACTTTTCTTAGCAGAATTTACTTTCTTTTTAACTTGTTTTTTAGCAGTTTCTTCTTTTGCCATATTCCCACCTCTATAAATAGTTTAAAACATCAAGAAAAATATTACAAGAAAAAAGAGAAATATTTCTCAAATTATTCACATTTCTCTTTTCCATTTACAGTTTTAGTTTTACCTGTTCTTGTCCATCCAGATAAAGTTTCTTTTTCACTCCATGTATATTTATAATACTTAGTAGTTATTTTTTTACTTTTAGCTCTAACTTTATCAGTTTTATATTTTTTACAAACAGTACCTTCTAATTTATATCCAGAATCACAAGAGTATTCAATTGTTTCTTCATTAATAGTTTTAGTACATTTATCACCATTTAATGTATAAGTTTTATCTTCACATTCATAATGGAAAGAACCATTTGTTACTTTATAACATTTTAAATCTTTTCCGCTACCTTCACTATAATTAGAATTGCTTGGGCATAAGTAAATTGTTCTACTCTTATAACATTTTAATGTATCTCCAGAACCAGTTTGTTTATCTGTTCCACTAGGACAACTAGCTGGAACTGTTACAACTTTATTTCTAGTTCCTGTACAAGTTTTAGGTACTTTAGTTTCTACATCTTCACAAGTTTCTACTGGAATTGAATTAGTACATGTATCACAAACAACTACTTGTTTATGATTAATTGTATGTGTCGAACAATTACAGCTATAACTTTCTGTTGTATAAGTTGTACTACATTTTCTTTCAGTTTTTGTTGTACTACAATCATAAGTATAAGTTTCTTTAACAGTTTTAGTAGAAGCAGGAATTGGTTTAACTTCATCATACTTAGTTTCAGTACGAGTAGTTAATAATTCTTTTTTACCACTCTCTATTACTTTTTTAGCATCTTTAGTTATTGTTCTAGTATTAGTTTTCTTAACCTCAGCAGATCTTGTACTATCTAATACAGTTTTATAACAATATTTACCTTTTAATGTATAACCAGAATCACAACTATATTTAGTTTTAGTTCCAGTAACTAGTTTTTTAAATTGATATTTGGTTATTTTTTCTATTGAACATGTTTTTGTGCATTCTTTATCTTTACAATATGTATGACATCCTAATACTTTAATAGTATAATCAGATTCTTTATTACATACTAAGTTAGTTTTTAAATCATATCCTGTATCAGTTTTAGTAACACTAACATATGATTCATATAAATTACAAGAATTACCATCTTCATCAACAAATGGAATGATTAATTTTCTACTAATCATATCATTTAAAGTTATTTTAACTTCATTACCTATTTCAGTAGGCATCTTTTCATCAGTAAAATAACTTTCTCCAGCTTCTTGCATATATTTTATATTTTCTCTAAACACATTACTGTAAAAAGGAGTCATATTTGGAACTTTCTTTTGGAATAACCAAACTAATATAAATATAAACAAACAAGCAAAGATAATTTTAACCATTAGATCTAGAATACTAAATCCATTTCTTTTATCATTACTATACATAATTGTTTCCCCCTTTTAATACTTATTTTAATTTCTTTGAGTATCCAACTTCAAGTTCATATTTACTATTATAATATTCTTCAGCGTTATTTCCTAATTCCCACATGATTGATTCATTCTTATCTTGCCATTCTTTTAAATGTCCAGCTCTAGCAGCTAAATCATTCATTGGTGTATTATTAATATCATAAATTAATTCACTTAATGGTTTATAAACAATTGAACCAGATTCATTATAGCAATAAGGAATACAAATTGAATGAGTGTTACCTTGAGCATCAGCTAAATCTAATGCAATACCATATTCCATAATTGAACATCCATATTGACTAGTTAAAGCTTGAGCAACATAGAATTGTTGAGAAGCAGGAAGTGTCCAAATGCTCTTAACATTTCCATCTAATGATGTTTTTTCCAAAGTATCTTTAACAAATATACCCCAGTTAACTGAATCTTCTTTGAATTTTTCAACATTTCCAGTTCTAATATCTTCATAAACTTTAGACATTAATTCATCACCCTTACTTACAATTTCATAAGCATCAGTATCTTGTTCAAAGAATACAGCCATAGGTTTGAATTTTAAATTTGTACCATATTGTTTATAAGATGTTGAGTTAGCATATTCATTAATATAGTTAGCAATTAAATCAATATCTTCTGCATTATATGAAACATTGCCATCAACCATTTTAAATTGTCCATTAGACATTCTAAGTACATCAGCAATTTTCTCAACAGTCATAGTAGATTTAAAAGCTTCTGGAACATCGCTTAAATTAACATAACTATCATATATTAATTGAGCTTGTTTTTCTACTTGTTTATCATTTGAAGCATCTATAAAAGTTTTTTTAGTTTCTTCTTTTTTATCATTAGTAGCAGTGTTATCTTTTACTGCATCTTTATCAGTTTCTTGAACTTTTTCTTTATTACAGCTTGATAATACAAGCCCAGAAAGAGTTGATGATAAAACAGCAGCACTTACACCAGCTATTATAGCAACTTTTTTACTAGAATTATCACTTTCAGTTTTAGATTCAGTTTCTCTAATTCTTTCTGGTGCAGCTTCTAATTCAACACTACGTACACCATATTTGATCATAAGTCTATCTTCAACAGCAGAAATAGCAACTTTATCTTCACTAGCACTAACCTTTTTATATAAATCAATATCAGCTTTAATTTCACGATATTTAGATTCAAGTTGTTTAATATTTTCAGCTATTTCATTTAATTCTTTAACAGATTTCTCTTTAATTTGAGCAATCTTATATTCCTTACGTAATTTATCATCAAGATCAGCTATTCTGTAATATTCATCAGCAAGTCTTTTGTTCATTTCTTTTAATAATTCATTATTCATTACCAATTCCCCCCTTTGTAATGTGGCTATATTATAACACAAAGCCTTTAAAATGTCAAATTTTATCGATTTCACTCACATATTTTTGTTAATCAAGAAGATTTCATTCGATTAACTATCTCCTTAATTGTGAACACATTATACCACAAAATGTCCCAAAAATCAAGATTTTTTCTTTTTACTATTATTAAGTAACAATTTATCAAGCTTAAATTCAAACAAAGTAAACACAAATATAAAGAAATAAATAATCCCTTTTAGTATGTTCTTATACACAAACACACTATCTATATAAACGTTAGAAGAATCAACATATGACATATTTAATACAATTTTATTTAAAAAATAACTAGAAAATATTCCCAATATAAATATTATTATAAGCTTACTAATTCTAGCACTAGAATAATATCTATTATAATTATGAGAAGTAGGCACTAATAAAAATATTATAAAAGATGATATTAATAAATAAATTAAACCAAATATATTAGAATCACTAAATAAATATTTAACAGTTTCAATAATAGTAATTACTATATATAATAATGCAATTAATTTAATAGTCATTTTTTTATATTTATACATACTCTTTATCACCTAATAAAATTATAACATATATTATTGAAATTATAAATTTGATTGTGTTAATATATACTTAATTATTAGGGGGAACTATGATTGAAATTGAAGAAATCATCAAAAAGATAGAAAAAGGAGAAAACAATCATAATGATTTAACATATTTTATCTATTCAAGTAAATTAACTAACGCTCAATTAATAAGAATATTATTCAAAACACTTACACATAATACTTTAAAGTTTAAAGATAATGAATATGATTCAAATAGAATATTTAATATTACACAAGCAATATATAATCTATTAAATAATGAGTGTTTTACACCAGAAGAAATAGATATAAATGAACAACGTATCAATAAAGCATTAGAATCTTTAGAACAAAAAAAATCTAAAAATTTAATTAAATCCATAAATTTATTAAAAAGTATAAATATGAAAAAGTATAAAGATTCAAATGAAATGTTATTATTTATTAAAAAACTTATAAAAAGACAAGAAAGTATTAGCATTATTAAAAAATTTATGCTTTTAAATAAAGTTAAAGAAGGAATTAAACTAGAAGATTTATTTGATTATACTTTTGATAGAGCATTATTTATGCTAGAAGTAGAGTCAACTGATATATTTTATTACATTGCATTATTAAAACTTTTTTATACTAAAAATATTGACAAAAACAAATATATTAAAAAATTAAACACTTGTTCAAAAAAGAATAATTTACTATATACAGAACTTTTATATATAATAAATGGTTATAAAAATCCTCTTAGTAAAGATCAAATATTAGATAAATATGACATTGTATCTTTCTTTGAAATTCCAAATATAATATTGCCAAATAAACTAACTACTAATGAGCAAATATTTACTATTGATAAATCACACACCAATTTAATGGATGATGGTATTAGCATTAGAAAAGATGGAAATAATTACATTATTGGAATATATATTGCTGATGTAGGTGGTTCAATTAAACAAAATAGTTTATGTGATCAACAAGCAAGACAAAACTTTCAATGCATATATCATGGAAGTTCAAAATTAAATAGAATATTTTCTTCTCAAGTAACAAATAAATTATCACTAAAAGAAAATGAACCAAGAAGGTCTTTATCAATACATGTTGTTATGAGCTCAAGTGGAAATATATTAGATTATTTTATTAGTAAAGATAATATAGTTGTTTCAAAAAATTTAAGTTATTTAGAAGCAGAAAATATGATAAACTCAACAACACATACTAAATTAGAAAAGCAACTTAGAGATTTATTTACTCTATCAAATATTCTTGAAGAAACAAGTGGTCATATAACAACATATGCCAGAAAAAACAATTCTAACAGTAATTATAAAAGTCATAAAATAATGAGAGAATTCACAATACTATATAATTCATTAATTGCTAGAAAAGCATATGAAAGTAAAATGCCATTTGTTTACAAAATACAAAACTCACAAGATATGTCAGAACTAGCTGAAGATTGTGGAGTATTACTTGATGATGAAACAAAAAGTATCATAAATTTTTCTTATTTAGAAAGTATCAACTCTCCTCTTCCAGATAGATTTGCAAGCTTAGATTTAGATGTATACGCTAATGCAAGCAATCCTTTGAGAGAATATGTTGACTTTTATAATCAACTTCTAATGCATGGATTTTACTTTTATGATACTGATTTAGAATATAATCCAAGAGAATTTGGAAAACTAATAAACTATTTTAATAGAAGATCAAGAGATCTAGAAATAATGCAAAAAGAATTTACTTTATCAAAGAAAAACTAAAATTTCATATCAATTTTAGTTTTCTTTTTAATTAAAACTTTTCTAAAAATATCAAATACTATAATAGAAAAAGCTATTAATATCATTATTTCAAACTCATAAAAAGTTAATCCAGTTGTTCTAAATAATTCTCCTCCAAAATATATAAGCATTATTTGAACAATAGTTATAAACAAGAATATAAGTAGAAATATTTTATTTTTAAATAGATTAGAAAAAGTATTAATACGACTAGTTCTAGCAGTAAATGCATTAAATATATCAATAAATATAAAAAGTCCAAAAAAAGCAGTCATTAAATATTTATCATCTATATATATTTGTTTAATAAATGGTGAAGTCAAAAACCATATACATATAATTGTTGAATATATTCCATTAAAAAATATTTGATTTTTCATATATGAATTGATTATCTTTTCATTTCTTTTTTTAGGCTCTTCTAACATATATTCTTTTAAGGCTGGTTCAAAAGAAAATGCAAGTCCAGCAAAAGTATCCATAACCATATTTACCCATAATACTTGAATAACTGTAATTGGAGCTAATACGCCTATAAATGGACATATAATGCTAACAAGAACAGCACATATATTAACACTTAACTGAAAAACAACAAATTTTCTTATATTTTTAAATATAGTTCTACCATACAATATAGCATAACTAATTGATAGTATATTGTTATCTAAAATAACAACATCACTTGTCTCTTTAGCAACCTCTGTTCCACTTCCCATAGAAAATCCAACATCAGCTCTCTTTAAAGCAGGCGAATCATTCACTCCATCACCAGTCATACCAACTATCAAATTATTCTCTTGAGCTATTTTAACTAACTTATTTTTATCTTCAGGTAAACTTCTACATAAAACTTTTAACCTTGGCAATATTTTCTCAATATCACTAATAGCCATATTATTAAATTCTTCACTTGTCAAAACAATATCTTTTTCATTATCTATTATTTTCAATTCTTTTGCTATAGAACAAGCAGTTTCTTTTGCATCTCCAGTCACCATAACAACTAGAACACCAGCAGATTTAATTGATTCAATCGCAGAAAAAGCTTCTTTTCTAATCGTATCCTTAAGAGTGACAAAACCAATCAAAATATATCTAATTCCATCATTAATAGCTAAACCAAGCACTCTATTCCCATTATTAGTTATATTATTTATATAATTTAATATCTTATTTTTATCAATTAAAACTCTTTTTTCACCATTAGACTTCATATAATAAGTACACTTATCTAATATAACCTCATAAGCACCTTTTATAAACTCAGTCTTACCATTATAATTAGTTATTACTTTAGAATATTTAAGTTTACTATTAAATAACTCTTTACTAATAATTTTATATTTATATTTATTTTTATTATCACTTCCACAATATTCTAATATTGCTCTATCAGTAGTATTTCCACCTTGAACAACACCATCACTATAAAAAGATTCATTATTATATACAAGTGATTGATATACAATCTCATATACTTCATCTTTTAAATTATTAATCTTTTTATGACTATTAAGCTCAGCATCAATAAAGTTTTCTACTTTTAATTTTCCTTCAGTTAGTGTACCTGTCTTATCAGTAAATAATATATTTAATGAACCAGATGTTTCAATACCAACTAGCTTTCTAACTAAAACATTCTTTTTAAGTAATCTTTTCATATTAGATGAAAGAACTAAAGTAATCATCATAGGTAAGCCTTCTGGAACAGCCATAACAATAACAGCAACACTTAATGTCAAAGCATATATAATATGTGGTACTAAATTAGTTTCACCACTTAATATAACGTTTACCATGTATGAAACAAAAACTAATATAGCTCCAAAATATCCTATATAACTAATATATTTAGCTAAATCTCTTAATTTAGATTTAAGTGGACTTTCAATTGTTTTTTCTTGAATATCACTAGCTATTTTTCCATAATAAGTACTATTACCAACTTTAGTTGCTTTCATTACACCGCTCTGATTAGTAACTATACTACCCATATATACTTCATCATTAATCTTTTTAAGTTTTTCAAAAGTTTCTCCAGTTAAAGCACTTTCATCAGTATAAATGTTCCCTTCAATTATTACCCCATCACTTGGAACTTTATCTCCACTTTCAAGATAAACAACATCACCAACAACAACTTCATCTACTGGTATAACACATTTTTTACTATCTCTTATAACCTTAACTTTATAAGAGGAATTTTCTTCACTTAATCTCTCAAAAGCTTTTTCACTTCCATATTCAGATAAAACAGATATAAAAGACGCTAAAAAAACAGCAATAGCTATTCCAAGAGTTTCATATATATTTGAATCTTTAAATAAAAATAATATTTTCACACATAAAGCAATCAATAATATTTTAATAATCGGATCATTTAAAGATTCTATTATCATACTAAATATAGTATGTTTTTTCTTAACAGTTAACTTATTAGAACCATATTTATTTCTAGATTTAATTACTTCTTCAAGACTTAATCCTTTTTTATTATTAATATTCATATTTTCCTCTAATTAAAAATATGTTTTAAATTTATTTATAGAACAATTTATGGTAGAATTAATATAGGTGAAATAATGGATATTATATTGAAGTTTATTTTTAATAATAAAGAATATTGTGTCTTTAAAGAAGACAATGTTTTTAAATACGGATATATCTTAAATAATGAAATTAAAACCGATTTATTAACATTAGATAAAGACATAATAGATTTAGTCATACATAAAATTAAACCCTCAAATAATACCTTTTTTTATAGCAAAATCACTTTAAATAATACAAAATATTCTATATATATTGATCCTAAAACAAGATTAAAATCATTTAAACCAGAACCAAATCAAAAAGATTTAATTATTTTAAATAGTTTATACAATAATTTATCACCATTAGAGTTTTATTATGCTTATAATTATAGGATTGGAAAAGAAAAAGAATTTTCAACTATAGCCACGTCTATAGGTAGAACTATTGTAACTATAATGTTACTCACAAGTATAAATATAACAACAGTTTTATGCGCTATCAGTGAATTTAAATTTAATGAAAATTATCTTCAAACATTAGAAAATAGAATTGAAAGTCATATAACATATAACATTTCAAAAAAATTAAGTAATAATCCTTCAAATTCAGAAATTGAAAGTTTAATAAGAGATGCTTTATCTCAAAATCCAAATATTGGTCAAAAAGAAAAAAATATTATTTTAGAACACTTAGATATTTTTTATGATAATAAAGACTATATTGACTTTGAAAATGTATATCAAAATTTAGTTAATATGAAAGTAGAATATATTAGTGAGAATGTTATTGAAAAAGAACCTAACACCGCAGCTATCTGGATACCAATAGTTCAAAAAATTATTATTGGTAATGCAAAAAGTATCGATGATATTAATGAAAGTATATTCACACACGAGTTTTGTCATGCTATAACTAAAGATAAAAATGGAACATCATTTTTACAAGAATCAATTAATTCAGAATGCAATTCATACTATTTTAAAGAAGATTCAGGTTACAATTCAATAAAACCATATATGAAAGCACTAGAAAGAATTATTGGAAAAGAACCATTAAAAAAATACTTTTGTGTTTCAGATGACGAAATAATAATTAATGAATTAACAGAAATAATTAACGATAGAAATAAAGCAATTAGCTTCCTTGAAACATTAGAAGATTACTACAGAATAAAATACAAGAATCATTTATTTAATCATTCAACAGAAGAATTAGAAAGAGATACATCAGAAAAAATAAAGAACTATTTAAATGAATATTATACCGCTAAATATAATAAAAGCATGTCAGATGATCTAATTATATCTTACTATTTAGAACCAGATGATTTAGAATCAAAAATACGTTTCGCTCTTAATTTTGCACCTATCAAAAGTATAAACAATTTATATTCAGGAAAAGAAATAGCATTATCTACTTCTAATACCTTTAGTGACATTAAACCAAAAGTATATGCAAGAGATATATCATATCAAATATCAGGATATGACAAAGATGGAAATATAGTTTATACTTTAATACCATCAGGATATGAATATATATGTATTTTAGATGATTTAGAATTTAACAATAAACTTTATCAACAACACAAAAACGATTATAAAATTAAAACTTTTACAACAGATGAATTAGACATGAAAAATATTTATAGAAATGCTTTAGCTAAAATACTACCAGTTTCTAAAACATTAGATTGGATTTTAAATCAAAACAATGATACAATTATAGAAGAGTTAACAAATATCATAAATGATAAAAATAAAGCTGAATCTTTATTAAAAAGTATAAAAGAAAATAATATAGAACAATTTGTAACTCTATATGAAGAATATTATAGATCAAAATACAATGAAGATATGTATAATGATTTATATGTTTTGTCTATATTTAATAAAGCTGAATTTGATAATATAATAAGAGAAAAGTATAACTTAAATAGTGATACAAGAATATTAACCAAATTCACATCAAATGACAATAATGGTGATTTAGAAATATATTATATTAATGATAAAATTGAAACAATTGATGATATAAGAGTTTATACTATAGAATCAATTGAATACTTAGGATTATTATCTAATATAAAAGATTTGAATATAAATAAAGGAGTAGTAAAATGAAAAGAATTAGTAAAGAAAATTATTATTTAAATATGGCAGAAACTGCTTTAGAAAGAAGTACGTGTTTAAGAAGAAAATGGGGAGCTGTAATAGTTAAAGATGATGAAATTATATCAACTGGATATAATGGAGCTCCAAGAGGAAGAAAAAACTGTGATGAACTTGGATATTGTATAAGAGAAAAATTAAATATTCCAAGAGGAGAAAGATATGAACTATGTAGAAGTGTGCATGCAGAACAAAATGCAATTATAAGTGCACCTAGAAAAAGTATGATAGATGCAACATTATATATGGTTGGAAAACATGCAGATACAGGAGAATATGTAGAAAATGCTATGTCATGTTCTATGTGCAAAAGAGTTATTATAAATAGTGGTATATCAAAAATAGTTATAAGAGATACAAAAACAAAATTTAGAGAAATACTTGTTCAAGATTTAATTGATAATGATGAAAGTATTGAAGGAATTAGAGGTTATTAGGAGCACATGACGATGAATTTAGACATAATTATACCAGTTCATAATGATGAAGACACTATCACTGATTTATATAATAAAATAAATGACGAAATAATAGTTGAAAAATATAATGTTATATTTATAGATGATGGATCAAACGATAAAACACTAGATAAATTAACAAAATTATCAGAAAATAACACAAACGTAAAAGTAATAGAATTTTCAAAGCAATTTGGAAAAGAAAACGCAATATATGCAGGACTACTTCACTCAAGAAGTGATTTAACTTGTATATTAGACACAAATATTAAAAATAGTATTTCACTTGTTAATAAAATGTTAAAATATATGGAAGAAGATAAAAACATAGACAGTGTATGTATATGTGAAAAGAAAGAAAAAGAAACTTTCATAGACAAACTTATAAATAAAACAAATGATATAGAATTAATAAACAACGCTACATACAATAGAATAATAACATCTAAAATGAGAAAAGCTATTTTAGATTATAGTAGTAAATATGGATATAATAAGTATGTTTATAATAATGTTGGTTTTAATACTTTTTATGCTAAATGCAAAGTATCAACAAAACAAAAAGATAAATTATATTTATTAAATAGAATAA
>ERZ824600.1343-NODE-1343-length-30787-cov-10.562378_pt1 | contig 30787 bp, 32 predicted proteins | sample MGYA00519933_ERZ824600 | MGnify/ENA primary metagenome ERZ824600 (study PRJEB31778, sample SAMEA3449178) | human gut metagenome | biome: human gut; feature: human-associated habitat; material: faeces | place: United Kingdom | collected 2010/2012 ... | reverse complement strand
AGCTCACGCTATCCTATAACAATGTTCTTTGTTTCATTTTAAAATTACATAAAATAACAAGCTTAAAACCTTTGAATGAGTGATAAAACGTAGCGAAATGTCCTGCTTTTTCTGTGCTGCCCTACAGAAATTGCAAATTTCGATTGATTTTGCTAACGGAATATGCTAATATTAGCGTGTTAAAGGGAGGTGTTTGCTATTTTACCAAACGAACTTCTTGAGTTAGCAAATAGTGTTTGCAAACAGAAAGCCGAATCGCAAACAGTTGAGTGCAAAGCGGCCCACGTGGATTGTCCGAAGCGGCTGTATGACACGCTGTCCAGCTTTTCCAATCAGGACAGCGGCGGCGTACTACTGTTTGGCATAGACGAAACCGCCGGATTTCAGGTAGTCGGTGTTTACGATGCGCAGGATCTACAGAAGAAGGTTACAGAGCAGTGCAATCAGATGGAACCGCCGGTTCGTGCCGTATTCACGTTGGCTGAGACCGATGGCAAATGGATCTGTGCCGCTGAGATCCCAGCTGTGGATCTGGCGGAGCGCCCCTGCTATTATCGCGGTGCTGGGCGTATCAAAGGCTCCTATGTCCGCGTGGGCGATGCAGACCTGCCCATGACGGATTATGAGCTTTACAGTTACGAAGCGTTCCGCCACCATCTGCATGACGATGAACGTCCTGTGGAACGTGCTGATCTTGCTATGTTGGATACGGATAAGCTGGAGCGCTATATTCTCCAGCGCCGAGCAGATCGTCCCGGATTTGCCCAGCTTTCCCGCCAGCAGACGTTGGAAATGCTGAACATCACACGAAATGAAAAAGTGACATTGGCCGCCGTGCTGAACTTCTGCCTCTACCCGCAGGGCTATTTTCCGCAGTTGGGCGTCACCGCAGTAGTAGTACCGGGAACGCAGATTGGTGATACTGATGCAGATGCGGCCCGGTTTATTGACAATAAGCGCATTGAGGGCACCATTGATTCTATGGAGGAGGCAGTAGGCTTCTGTCGCCGGAACATGAAGCTCCGCACGATTATCGATCCCGACACCGGCACCCGAAGTGACCGTCCGGAGTATCCGGTGGAGGCCATTCGCGAGGCGATCCTGAATGCGTTGATCCATCGGGATTACAGCATCTATACGGAAGGCACACCTGTGCAGGTCGATCTTTTCGCTGACCGGCTTGAGATCCACAGTCCCGGCAGCCTTTATGGTCGTATGACGGTTGAGCAGTTGGGGATTGCCCGTCCCGACTTGCGCAATCCTGCGCTGGCGGTTATGACGGAGGCGCTGACCGGAGCCGAAAATCGCTACTCCGGCATTCCCACCATCCGCAGAGCCATGACGGAGTACGGCCTGCCGGAACCGAAATTTGAGAACCGGCGCAACGAGTTTGTGGTGACGCTGTTCAACGGCGTTACAACCGTGACCACACCCATTGAAGCCGTGCAGGAGAAAACGGATCTGCTCGCTTTCTGCCAGACGCCGCGCACCCGCCGGGAGATCGCTGATTACCTTGGGGTTAAGACGGTGTTCTATGCCATGGGGCATTATGTGCAGCCGCTTTTGCAGGCGGGGAAGCTGGCAATGACACTGCCGGAAACGCCGAAGAGCAGCAAGCAGAAATTCTATACGGTCTGATTGCTATTGCCGTGAAGCAGCACAGAAGAATATCTAATAACCGGAAAAAATTAAAGCCGGTTTTGTACGACAAAAATACGACAGAACCTGAGAATTAACTGTATATGAAGTGAACCTGTCGTACAGAAAAAGCCCGCAAACCCTGATGTTTACAGGGCTTGCGGGCATCCTGACCGCTTCACACGCAGGAGGTCACTGGTTCGAGTCCAGCAGTCTCCACCAAAAAGTTCCTGATTTCGTAAGAAATCAGGAACTTTTTTGCATTTATGTTCTCAAATAGTGACGCGGCATTTTGGCGTTTTTCGCATGACCCAAACCGTGACCCAAAAGCCGAGAGGTCAGGAAAGCACCGGAGAGGGACGGATGGCATCATCCGTCCCTCTCCGGCTGTTTTTGTGGGCCACATGGTCTGGCTGATGACGCTGCCGATGGCCTTCAGGATCTTCTCATGGGTGTGCCGGAAGGAGTCCGGGTCGAACATGGTGCCGGTCTTGGGCGACACGAACAGGTAGGGACTGTGTGGGTGCTTTGCGTGTTCCTCCACTGGTGCTGCCATTGTGGTGATAATAATAAACATCCAGAATCTTATCCGCCAACAAGAACAGCTTGCCATCTGCGTTTTGCAGCACACGCCACTTGATCGGCTCGGTCAGATAGTCGCCGTTTCCGTCACTGCTCTGCTTGTAATTGCCGAAATAGACGCTGCTCTTCTGTGCGCCTTTAATCTGTGCTACCGGATTGCTTTGTGCTGCTGGATCGCTTGTGGTATCCGCCGCAAATGCTACTGTCGGCGCCATCGTCAGCACCATTGATCGGCCTGTGATTGGCCTTTGCAGCACGAGCAGATGCGAATAGGCGTTGCCATGGCGAAATCCCACCAAAATACGAAGTAAGGCCCCCGGGAATTACCCGGGGGCCTTCACGGTTATCGTATATATTTGGAGGATGAAAAATCGGATTTTATTCATCCTATGTCGTAGGTACTGCATCAAAAGAATTCAATCGTAAGGCGGAACACCGCATAAGCCAGCAAGTCTACTTTCAGGATATTCGTTTGGGGCCGATTACATCACGGACAGCATATTGTAGCGCTTCAGCAGCTGAACGTCCTCCCGGGAGATGCGCAGGTCCTGCAGAAACTCCGGTGTCTCCGGCTGGATGCTCTTGGACAGAAATACCTTGGTGGAGGTAGGCATAATGGGCCGACAGGAGATGCCAAAGCCCAGCCCCCACTTTGTTCCGGCGTTCAGATAGGAGGCGGGCAGGCAGAGGAGATAGACGTCCATCTCCGTGTCCTGGTTGTGGGTGACGATGTTGCTGAGGGCATCGTAGTGGCTCAGCGTACCCAGATAGGTGTTCTCGCAGTTCCGGTACTGCTGATAGTCCTGAAAGTTCATGTACAGCGCTATGTCATAGGCGTTGGCGCCGGTCTTGGCCCGGATATCGATGACGCTGCGGACCAGACTGTTGTTCCGGCCGTCGAAATAGTACATATACAGCCGGTCAACGCCGCGGAAGAAGGCGGGCACGCTGTCGGCCATCAGATCTTCCACGGGCAGCGGGGCACAGTACAGCAGCTTTTCCGGCGGCACACCCAGGGCGGCCGCTACCTCGTACAGCGTCACCACGTCCATGGCGATCTGTCCGCTTTCATATTTGGATACGGTGGCCCCGGTTTTGTGGAGCAGCGCCGCCAGCTCCACGATCTTCATTCCGCGCTTTTTGCGGTAGTATTTGATCTTCGCGCCGATCTCTTCTGTCAATGTCATGGCACTTTCCTCAAAATCAAGTTTTAGTGATTTGACACTCTGCTTTTCAGTATAGACGCTTTTTCCGGTCCGCGCAAGGGAAAATATAATTGTGGGGAAAGTTTTTCGCAAAATTCGTTCCTGAAAAGTAAGCGGCGGGCTTTGACGGGGCACGCGGCGGCTGGTATTATAAAACCATAACAGGAAAGGAGCGATACACCATGACCTACAACTTCGACGAGATCATTGATCGGCGCAACACCAATTCCGAGAATGTAGAGGGCTGGCGGCCCTACATTTTCCACTGCGGGCCGGAGAGGGTGTTCCCCTACAAGGACGAGGAATTCATCCGGATGTGGGTGGCGGACATGGAGTTCGCTGTGGCGCCGGAGATCCTGCAGGCCATCACCGACCGGGTAGATCGGCGCATTTTGGGCTATACCCTGGTGTACGATAAGGGTTATTATGAGGCGCTGCGCGCCTGGTGCGAGAGTCGTTACGGCTGGTCCTTCCCCAAGGAGCAGCTGACGTTCTCTCCCGGCGTCATCCCGGCGCTGTACCAGCTGACGGAGGACCTGGTCAAGCCGCTGAACGGCAAGGTCCTGACCATGACGCCTGCCTACGGCTTTTTCCTCCACGCCTGTGAATACAACGGCGTAGAGCTGGTGACCTCGCCCCTGCGGGAGGAAAACGGCCGCTTCTCCGTGGACTGGGAGGACCTTGAGACGAAGGCCGCCGACCCGGATGTGAAGCTGCTGATGCTCTGCAATCCCCACAACCCCACCGGCCGCATCTGGACCGAGGATGAGCTGCGCCACATGGCGGCCATCATCGAAAAGCACCGGCTCTGGGTGGTGTCCGACGAGATCCACTGCGACCTGATCCGCACCGGCCTGCGCCATACGCCCTTGGGAAAGATCATGCCGGACTATGACCGGCTCATCACCTGTATGTCCGCCAGCAAGACCTTCAACCTGGCGGGCCTGATGCACTCCAATATCATCATCCGCGATGCGGAGGAGCGTGCCCGCTTCCAGGACCGGGACAAGAACATCGGCGCGGTGAACCCGCTGTCCATCGCGGCCCACAAGGCGGCCTATGAGCACGGCGGCCCCTGGCTGGAGCAGCTGAAGGCCTATGTGGACGGCAACCTGGCGCTGGTGGACCGTTTCCTGAAGGAGAATATTCCCGGCGCGAAGTTCACCATTCCTGAGTCCACCTACTTCGCCTGGGTGGACCTGCGGGAGGTGCTGCCGGAGGTAGAGGACCTGCCGGACTTCTTCGCCAACAAGGCCGGCGTGCTGCTGGAGGGCGGCGACGGCCTGTTCGTGGGCAACGCCAGGGGGCATATCCGCCTGAATTTGGCCATGCCCCGTGCCACAGTGCAGATCGGTCTGGAGCGTATCGCCGAGGCCATCCGCAAGGAGAAGGCCGGCGCATAACGCCGCGGCCGCACGAATAGGCGTTGCACATCTCCTGCCTATCTGCTACAATGGCGGCAGTGTGCTGTGCGGGAGGGAAAACGCCTATGAAAAAAACGCTGGATTCCAACGCGATCAAGCTCGTCGCCATCGCGGCCATGACCGTCGACCATGTGGCCTGGTGGCTGTTTCCCGGCTATCCCCGGGCGGTACTGCCACTGGCGATGCATATCATCGGTCGGCTGACCTGTCCCATCATGTGCTACTTTGTGGCGGAGGGCTATCACCACACCCGGGATATCCGGAAATACACGGCGCGGATGTTCCTGTTCGCGGTCATATCCCACTTCGCCTATGTGTTCGCGTCGGCGGATTTTGCCGGCTGGCGGTCGTTTATCCCGTTTTTCTCCGGCAGTGTGCTGAACCAGACCAGCGTCATGTGGTCGCTGGCATGGGGGCTGGTGATGCTGCGGGTGGTCCATGACCGGCGGCTCCGCCCGGCGGTGCAGGTGGCGCTGATCCTGCTGATCTGCCTGGTCAGCTTCCCGGCGGACTGGAGCTGTATCGCCGCCCTGTGCATCATGGCCTTCGGTACCAATCGGGGAAAGCTGAAGACGCAGGCGCTGTGGATGATGTTCTATGTGGCGCTTTACGCGGTGGTGTACGCCCTGGCGCTGGACTGGGTCTACGGCCTGGTGCAGCTGGCGGTGGTGCTGGCCGTTCCCGTGCTGGCGCTGTATAACGGGCAGCGTGGGCCGTCGCCGCGGGTGAACACGGTGATGAAGTGGCTGTTTTACCTGTACTACCCGGCGCACCTGGCCTTGATCGGCTGGCTGCAAATGCAATGAGACGCAGATACCCGGCACGCCTTCGGCGCGCCGGGTATCTTTTGTTGACGTGGTCGGTTTACAGCAAGGGGCGCCAGGGCGTCTCTCTGACCAGTCGTATCATCTCCCGGGCGAAGATGCCCAGAGCGCTGTCCCGACGGTACAGCACCCGCAGCTCCCAGCTGAGCTCGGGGACGTCTATGGCGTAGAAAATAAGCTTTCGCAGAGTATCCGACGGTATCCGGCCAATGAAGTAGCTGGGGACGAAAGAGGCGCAGTTTTCCAGAGAGGCGACCAGCGTGTGGTTGATGACCGGATCGCCGCAGTGGATCAGCGTGTCGGGAATAATGCTGTAATGCTGGAAAAACCGGTGGGAGGAGGCGTAGATCATCTGATTTTTGTTGTACATACAGTACTGAAACGGCGGCAGGTCCTCCACCGCCAGCGGCTGCACCAGCAGGGGCGGGTCCGTATCCATAAGATTGGCGGGACGCCGGGCGGCCAGATAGATCTTTTCCGTGGACAGGGGGATATAGCTGACGTTGGTGTCGGCGATGTGGATATGGGCAAAGGCCATGTCCAGCTGGCGGCCGGCGATCAGGGTCTGTATCTCCGCGCCCGTGGCCTCGACGACGCTCAGGGACACATTGGGGAATGTGCGGCAGAAGGAGGGCAGTATCGCGGGGAACAGGCTCTGGGCCAGATTGGCCGGCGCGCCCACGGACAGCTTGCCCCGGCGGCCCTCCGCCGCCTCCCGCAGGTCCAGCAGCAGCGCGTGCTCCTGCACCGCGGAACGGGTCAGGTACTCGTAGTACAGCTCACCGGCGGGGCTGAGCTTCAGCGGACGGCTCTTGTGGTCGAAGAGGGCCACGCCCAGCTGTGCCTCCAGCTGCTGCATTCGTTTTGTCAGGCTGGGCTGTGAGATGTATAGCTGCTCGGCGGCCTTACTGATGCTCTCGGATTTCGCCACGGTCAAAAACAGCTCGTCGTTTTTGGACAACATACACAAAAACCTCCGTTAGTATTCCTGTTTTGGAATATTAGTTATATTATACCGATATTGGACAAAAAGCAATAGGCAAACTATAATGTAAGGCAAATAAAGGAAAGGTAAACGAAATCAGCAAAACAAAAGTACTTGCGTGACAAAATTTTCGCATTGTTAAGAAATTTGATTGACAAAAGTTGGACGATCGTTGACGGACATCTGTAAAGTAGTATTCCATTTCCTAATAACAACATGAAGAAAGCGAGGGAAAGACACATGACCAGAGAAGAGGTCCTGACGCTGCTTCCGGAGATCAAGCTGATACACAGCACCGATCTGCAGGAAAAGAGCATTACCTGCTGGCAGCAGGTGCTGGAGCTGGGCGGCTGGGACAAGAAAGGCGTGGACAAGGCGCCCCTGGCAGCGGGCATTGTGGCCGACAACTGTCCCGAGACGGGTATCGATCACTGCCGCCGGGTGGTGCGGATGTGCCAGCTGGCCTATGACGAGCTGGGCGGCTGGGCCAACGAGATCAGCAAGCTGGACCATGACACGCTGATCTGCGGCGCGGTGCTGCACGACATCGGCAAGTTCCTGGAGTATGACATCAAGGACGGCAAGGCCTGCCACAGCGAGATGGGCAAGTATTACAACCACGTGGTCAGCGGTGCGTATATCGCCAAGAGCAACGGCCTGCCTGACAAGATCGTGCACATGATCCTGGAGCACAGCGATATGCAGTCGCCGGCGAACACCTATGACTACCCTGAATTGATGATGATGAAGAAGCTGGACCATATGTGCTTCTCCATCGCGTGGATGGCGTATCCCTGCAAGTAAAGCGGGAGAGAATAACAAAACACAAAATCAGGAGGAAAAAACCATGAAGAAACTCAACGCGAAGCGTCTGGCGGCCCTGGCGATGACGTTGGTCATGCTGCTGGGTGTGCTGACCGCCTGCGGCGACAAGGCCGACACCAACAATGGCAGCGGCGACGGCGAGGGCTTCCCCACTATGACGATCCAGATCGCCCACGTGAACCCCACCACCGATGACGACCAGTACAACAAGCTGGCCACCCTGTTCGCCGAGAAGGTGACCGCGGCCACCGACGGTGCCGTGACCTTTGAGATCTGCGGCAACTCCGAGCTGGGCGGCGAGGCCGACGTGCTGACCGGCTTCGACCTGGGCACCCATCAGATGGGCATCATCACCAACGGCTCCTACGGCAACCTGTACGGGCCCTCTCTGGTGGTGGAGCTGCCCTTCATCTTCAAGGACAACGAGACTGCCTGGAACTTCCTGGATGGCGACATCATGAAGGAAGTCACCGACGGCCTGTATGACACGCTGGGCTACAAGGTCCTGGCCTGGGGCGAGGGTGGCTTCCGCAACATCCTGTCCCAGAAGCCTATCCGCACCCCCGCAGACCTGAAGGGTATGAAGATCCGCGTTCCCGGCATGGAGATGTTCATGGCCACCTTCCAGACCATCGGTGCTGCCCCCTCCGCTCTGGACTTCAATGAGACCTTCACCGCCGTGCAGCAGCACCTGATGGACGGCCTGGAGCTGCCCATCGCCAGCGCCTATACCGGCTCCTACTATGAGATCTGCGACTACTACGACATGACCGGCCACTTCTATAACGCCATCTCCCTGTCCTGCTCCAAGTCCTTCTGGGAGAGCCTGTCCCCCGAGCTGCAGGAGATCTTCCTGACGGCTGCCAAGGAGGCCGGCGCTGAGCAGCGCACCTGGCTGCAGACGGCCGCGGCCGATATGCTCTCCAAGATGGAAGATGGCGGCTGCACCATCATCGACGATGTGGACGTGGCTGCATTCCAGGAGGCCTGCGCGCCCGTGTACGAGGCCTATCGTGACAAGATCGGCAGCGATCTGCTGGATCGCGCGGTTGCCGCTGTGCAGTAAAGCTGCGGCGCATATCTGAATCGTATCAACTGACGCAGGGGGCGATGCAGAGAGCAGACAGCTCACTGCCCGCCCCCTGACGCATATAACAGGAGAAAGCTATGAAAGTCATCAAAACCATCAAGGACAAGATCCTGTTCGCCTACCAGCTGGTAGCGGCGATCACGCTCGTGGTCCTTATCGCGGCCGCCGCGATCCAGGTGGTCATATAGCACAGCCGCCCGGATGGACGGACGAATTGGCCCGTTTTGCCTTCGTGTGGTGCAGCGCCCTGGGCGCCGTGGTTGCCCTGGATAAGGGTATGCACGCCGGCATCACACTGCTGGAAGAAAAGCTGCCGGAAGCCGGCCGCCGTGTGCTGAAGATCATCTGCACCATTCTGGTGATCGCGATGGCGGCGCTGGTGGGCGTCAAGGGCGTGTCCCTGGTGAGCGTCACCGTTACGGTGCTCAGCCCGTCCCTGCACCTGTCCATGGCCGTCATCAACGTGTCCATCTGCCTGTGCGGCTTCGGTATGGCGCTGGTGGGCCTGGTGCAGCTGCTGGAGCTGCTGACCGGCGGTAAGGACGCCGCCAAGGTAGAAACCATGGAAGAGATCATCGAGGAAGGAGGTACCGCGGAATGACAGGTCTTATTATTTTCGGAAGTCTGCTGATCGGTATGTTCATGGGCCTGCCCGTGTGCTTTGCCCTGCTGGCCGCGTGCCTTATCTACCTGATCCCCTCCGGTATCCCTCTGACCATCGTGCCCCAGACCATGATCGCCGGCATGAACTCCTTCGTGCTGCTGGCGATCCCCCTGTTCACCATGACCGGCTATCTGATGGAGCAGACCAGTCTGTCCCGCCGTCTGGTGGACTTTGTGGAGGCGCTGTTCTGCCGGTCCCGCGGCTCCATGGGCGTTGTGACCATCGTCACCTGCGCCATCTTCGCCGCCCTGACCGGTTCCGGCCCCGCCACCGTGGCGGCCATCGGCGCCATTATGATGCCGGCGCTGACCCGTGCCAACTATCCCAAATCCACCTCCGCCGGCATGATCGCCGCGGGCGGCGCCCTGGGTCCCATCATCCCGCCCAGCGCCAACATGGTGGTCTATGGCGCGGCCATGGGCCTGTCCGTGTCCAAGATGTTCATCGGCGGCGTGCTGCCCGGCATTATGATGGCGATCGCCCTGTGCCTGGTGAACGTCTATCTGGCGGCCAAGTATAAGTTTGCCAAGAGCGATGTGCGCTATCCCAAGAAAGAGGTGCTGCGCCGCACGGCCCGCGCCATTCCCACGCTGGTCCTGCCGGTCATCATTCTGGGCGGCATCTACGGCGGTCTCGTCACGCCCACCGAGGCGGCGGTCCTCAGCGTGCTGTACGCCCTGATTTACGGCTTTGCGACCAAGGAGATCAAGGTCAAGGTCCTGTGGACGGTGCTGAGCAAGACGGTGCTGACCTCCGCGGTGGTGACGTTCATCATCTCTGTGGCCAAGACCTTCGGCTGGATCCTCTCCAAGACCCGCCTGCCCGCCATCATCGGCGAGGCCATCATGGAGGTCATCCCCAACAAGTGGGTGTATCTGGCGGTCCTGATGGCGCTGCTGTTCCTGGTGGGCTGCCTGATGGATACGATCCCCAGCATCCTGATCCTGGCCCCCATCCTGGTGCCTGTGGGCGTACAGTTCGGCCTGGACGAGCTGCACCTGGGCGTACTGTTCTGCATCACCCTGACGGTGGGCTTCATCACTCCGCCCTTCGGCATCAACCTGTTTACCGCGGTGTCCACCACGGGCGAATCCTACACGTCGGTGGTCAAGGGAGTTATCCCGTTCATGATCGTGATGATCATCTGCGTGCTGATCTGCGCCTTCGTCTCGCCCATCATCACCTTCCTGCCCGGCTTTATGATGGGCACATAAACGCCCATATCCGCGATCCAAAGGAGATGTATACAAATGAAATTGGGATTTATCGGGTTCGGCGAAGCGCCGCACCACATCTCGCGTGACTTTGTGAACAGTGATGTGGAGGTCCGCGCCTTCGACGTCTCGGCAAAGGACGACTCGCCCCGCGCGCAGAAAATGCGCGAGCATGCGGCCATGGACCAGGTGACGCTGGTGACCGACATGGCGGAGCTGATCGCCTGGGGCGACGTGTTCTTCTGCTTCACCAGTGCGGACGTGGCGCTGCCTATCGCCCGTCAGGCCGCGCCGCTGCTGCGTCCGGGCCAGTTCTATCTGGACATGAACACCACCTCTCCCCAGACGAAGCGGGAGATCGCCGCGGTGTTCGCGGACAGCCGGGGCGACTTCGTGGAGGGCGCGGTCATGGCCTCCGTTCCGGTGAACGGGAGCCGTGTGCCGGTCAGTGTCTGCGGCGCAAAGGCCAAAGAGGCGACGGAGCTGCTGAACAGTCACGGCATGAAATTTACATACCTCAGCGACGATATCGGTCTGGCCTCCGCCACCAAGGCGCTTCGCAGCGTGCTGGCCAAGGGCATTATCGCCCTGGTCACGGAGACAGTGTTCGCCACGGACCACTACCATATCACCGAGGAAGTGCTGGACAAGATGAAGGTCACCATGTTCGATGAGCGTGGCTTCATGGGGTTCTGCCACTACTGCGTGGCCTCCGCCGCTATCCACAATGGGCGCTTCTGCCATGAGATGGAGGAGGTCCTCAAGACCCTGGACGACCTGGGCGAGAACAGCATCATGACCCAGGCTACGCTGAAAAAGTTTGAGTGGCTCCAGCAGGAGGGCTATGCCGCCTACTTCCCGGAGCGCGCCAAGACCTACGATGAGGTGCTGGCGGTGAAGAAAATGCTGGATGAGAAAAAAGGAGAAAAAGCAAATGTCTAATGTTGGATGCAGAATTTTTACGGAGGTGCCCCGGCCGCCCAAGGAGCTGGTGGAGCGCTTCCGCGGCCTGCCGGTGGCCAACATCGGCGACAATATGAACCGTATTTACTGCGTGGACTCCGCCATCCGTTCCATGAACGGCAAGCCCCTGCTGGGCGTGGCGTACACGCTGCACCTGCCCTCCGGCGACAACCTGCTGCTGCACAAGGCCATTGAGATGGCCCAGCCCGGCGATGTACTGCTGATCTCCGCCGGCGGTCCTGAGCGCGCCTACTGCGGCGAGCTGATGATGATGGACTGCCGCAACCACGGCTTTGCCGGCTGCGCCATTGACGGCTACCTGCGGGATATCGATGAGATCTCCCACATGGACTTCCCCGTGTTCGCCCGCGGCATCACACCCCAGGGCCCCTACAAGTTCGGCCCCGGCGAGATCAATGTGCCCATCGCCTTCGGCGGTCAGGTGGTTTTCCCCGGCGATATCGTTATCGGCGACACCGACGGCATGATCTTCGTGCGCCCCAGCGAAGCGGAGGAGATCCTGGAGAAGAGCTGGAAGCAGCACGCCAAAGAGGATATGCTCCACGCCAAGTACGACGAGGGCACCACCGTGGCCTCCTACAATGAGGAGACCCGCGAGGCCACTCTGGCGGCGCTGGGCTGCCAGGTCATCGAAGGCCAGTGGAAGTGAGGTGCCGGCCATGAGTGAAGTGCTCCGCGTAGATGCGGAAAAGCTCCAGGCCGCCGTAGCGGCGATCATGGAGAAGGAGGGCGTTGCGCCGCAGGATGCCGCCATCGTGGCGGACAGCCTGGTGTCGGCCGAGCTGACCGGCCTGCAGTCCCACGGTGTGCAGCGCGTGAAATTCTATACCGACAGCATGGAGGCCGGCGGTACGGATCCCAGGTGCCGGATGAAGACGATCCGGGATTTCCCCGGCGGCGCATTGCTGGACGCCCAGGGCGCTCTCGGCATCGTGGCGGCCTACCGCGCTATGGAACTGGCGATCCAGAAGGCGAAGGACGTGGGCATCGGCATCGTGAATGTCCGCAATTCCAACCACTGCAGCTGCACGGCCTACTATATCCGTATGGCGGCCAAGGAGAATATGCTGGCCATCGTCAGCTCCAACGCGCCCAAGTCTATGGCGCCCTGGGGCAGCCGCGAGAAGTACCTGGGCACGAACCCCCTGGCGGTGGGCGCGCCCACCCACGGCGACCCGGTGATGATCGACATGGCTACCAGCGTGGTGGCCCGCGGCAAGATCATCCTGGCTGACAAGAAGGGCGACTCCATCCCGGAGGGGTGGGCCATCGATGTGGACGGCCATCCCACCACGGACGCGGCCAAGGCCCTGGAGGGCTGTGTGCTGCCCTTCGGCGGCGCAAAGGGCTCCGGCATCGCCATGATGATCGACGTATTCTCCGGCGTGCTGTCCGGCGCGGCCTATGGCAGCCACATCCACAACCCCTTTGCCCACCCCGAGGTGCCCATGGATACGGGCCACTGCATGATCGCCATCGACATCTCCCGCTTCCAGGACCCCGAGGAATTCAAGACCACCATGGACACCTACCGCAGCGAGGTGAAGGGCCTGAAGCCGGCGGCCGGCGTGGAGGAGATCTTCATGCCCGGTGAGATCGAGTGCAACAACTACCGCAAGAACCTGGAGGCCGGTCCTCAGCTGTCCCTGGCGGTGTACCGCGAGCTGGAGGGCCTGTGCGAGAAGCTGCATATTCCCTTTGACATTCTGAAGAAATAAGCGGAGGAAACGACGATGCTGATGCTGCAAGTACGCTATACCCTCCAGGAGGGCAAGGACCCCGCCGCCTTCGTCCACGCATTGGAGCAGGCGGATATCCCGGCCCGTACCCGCGCCGAGACTGGCTGCTGCCAGTATGAGTTCTTCTATTCCGCGTCGTCGCCGAACGAGGTCCTGCTGTTGGAGGCCTGGGCGGATGAGATCGCGCAGCAGGCCCACAAGGGCACGGCCCAGTGCGCCGAGCTGCAGAAGGTCAAGGCCCAATATGTGGCCGACGTGTCCTTCAGGCAGTATACGGCGGAATGAATACGACGTACCGGGCCTCTCCTGCGAGGGAGAGGTCCGGGCATCGCGGAGGTAAGTGCGTATGAATTGCGTGATCGACAAAATGACATCGCCCCGTTCCCTGCTGATGATCCAGCGGGCGAAGGAGCTGCAGAAGAGAGACAGCTCCTATATCTCCCTGGCCGGCGGCGAACCGGACTTTGATACGCCTGCGGCGGTGACCGAGGCGGCCATCGCCAGTCTGCGCCGGGGCAACACCCATTACGTGGTGGGCCCGGGCATCCCGGAGCTGCGGCAGGAGATACAGCAGAAGCTGCTGCGGGAGAACGGCATCCAGACAGAGGCTGACCGTATTTTGGTAACGCCGGGCGGCAAGATGGCCATTTATCTGGCGGTCCAGGCGGTGCTGAACCATGGCGACAAGGTCCTGCTGCCGGAGCCGGCATGGGTATCCTATGAGTCCATCGTCATCTCCGCCGGCGCCGAAGCCGTAAAGGTCCCGCTGTCCCCGGCGGACCACTACCGGCTGACAGAGGCGCTGCTGGAGCAGCACTACACGCCGGAGGTGCGGCTCATCATCATCAACTACCCCAATAACCCCACTGGCCGCATCCTGCATCAGGACGAGGCGGAGGCGCTGTCCGCGTTTATGCAGCGCCACCCGGACGTGCTGCTGCTGTCCGACGAGGTGTACGACGCCATTGTCTATGACGGCGTGCGGTCCATCAGCATGGCCTCCCGCCCCGAGGTGGCGGACCGGGTCATTACCATCAACGGCTTTTCCAAGTCCGCGGCCATGACCGGCTGGCGTATGGGCTATCTCACCGCCCGCAGGGACATTTACGCCGCGATCTACAAGCTGTACCAGCAGAGCGTCTCCTGCATGAGCGGCTTTCTGCAGGAGGGCGCGGTGCAGGCCTTCCGCATCCCTGATGAAGTAGAGGCCATGCGTCAGAGCTACCAGCGTCGGCGCGATGCCTTTGTGGGCCGGCTCAACGCCATCCCGGGCGTGCACTGCCAGATGCCCGAGGGTGCCTTCTACGCCTGGGTGTCCTTCGATGTGGACATGACCTCCGACGAGATGTGTGACTACATTCTGGACCATGCCAAGGTGGTGGGCGTCTCCGGCGCGGCCTACGGCATGACCCAGGGCTGCTTCCTGCGCTTCTCCTTTGCCAGTGACGACGCGGCGCTGTCAGCCGCGGCCGACCGGATCGAGGCGGCTATGCGGGCATATCAACAACGATAACCGACGGAGCTTTCTTCCTGTCTTCCTCTCCCCACAAAACACCACACCCCACGGCGCTTGCGCCGTGGGGTGTGGTGTTTTGTGTCCAGCGCCGGCCTTTACTGCTTGTTTCCCGGCCGGAAGTCGCCGCTGGGCGGGGTGGGGGCGCTGCCGGGGTCAAAGCTGCCGCCGGGCATCTGACCGGGCTGACCGCCCATGCTGCCCATGCCGGTCTGTACGCTGCCGGTCTGGGCTGCGGCGGCTACCGCTTTCTGGTGACCTGGATGGAGGACGGGCGCAGCATGGCTATCTTTCTGGAGTGCAGCCAGTCCCGCCGTTCCGTGCGGACGGTGCTGGTGTGGTCCCTGGCGGCGGACGCGATCTGCACGCTGCTGGCGCCGGGGTTGGTGGCGCTGTGGGTGTCCAACCGCTGCGAAAATGCCGGGAGCATCGATACCGGCAAGCTCTTTGACCAGTTTTACCGGGCGGACCCGGCCCGCACCGCCGGCGGCTTCGGCATCGGGCTCTCCATCGCCCGGAGCATTGCCGAGGGCCATCGCGGTGCCATCTCCGCCCGCACGGAAGGCGATATCATCACCTTTACCGCCCTGCTGAAATAAACGGGACGGGGCCGTCAGGCCCCGTCCCGTACTTTTCTGCGTTAATTCTGATAGTGTACCCGCCACGCCGTGTCCAGCGGCTGGCAGGCGAGCGCCGTGCCGTCCAGGTCGGCGCGGTGCATATCCACGGCGCACAGCTGGGCGGCGTCGTAGGTGGTGTAGTAATACACCCCGGTGTCGGCGTTGCAGCAGCTGGTATACAGCGTCAGCTCGCACACGCCGTCCTCCAGCACGCAGCAGCCCCGCTGCTGTGCCGCCGCGCCCAGAATGTGCAGGAGCTGGCTGACGCTCTCGGCCTCGCCGTCGCCGGAACGGCTGTTCAGCCGGGTAAAGGCCGTCCGTACAAAGCGGGAGGGGGAGGACAGGTCGCCGGGCAGACCCATGGCGCCCATGCCCCGGCTGTACGTCTCCAGCGGCAGGGCGGGGGAGAAGCGGTTTTCCGGCGGCTGGGGGGACAGCTGGGCGTAGTCGTTCAGCCGGAACAGCTGCATGGGGAAGGGCGGCTCGTTGGTCAGCACGCCCGCCGGGTCCTCATAGACCCGCAGGCCCTCCGCCGTCTGCTCTACCGCGAAGCACTGCTCCCGGTCCGCCAGCAGCCAGTGCAGCCGGGCCGGGGGCAGCCCCGGCAGAAAGGCGTCGTCGGTGATGCGGCTCTCCGCCAGCAGGTCCCGGGCTTCCGCCGCCGTGGCGCAGCGGCCCAGCAGCCAGGGGATCAGCTCAAACTGTGCCACGTTGGCCTTTCCCGGCGCGCAGGGGCCGTATACGGCGCTGCGGACGAAGTTCAGCCCCGCCATGCACAGGCCCTTCTCGTTCACCGCGTCATAGTACAGGGGGTAGCCGTCCTGTACGGAGGCCATGCCGATCATGGCGTAGTGCCGCGTCAGGTCCGGCAGATGCCGCATGGGCAGGGGAAAGAGCCGGGGTGTGATGACCACCTGCTCGCCGAAGCCGCGCTCATAGTCCAGATTGCGCCCGAAATAGAAGCATTTTGTCTTGTATGTGGCCGCAGTGCACATGGGCCGGGACCTCCTTTTATTCGTTATCCGCCGGCTCGGCGGGGTACTGCCGCTTCAGGAAGGAGAGAAAATACCGGACGGCGCTGTTGACCGGGGGCGGTGCCTTCACCGCCGCGCCCAGCCGGCGTGACAGCGGCTCCGCCAGCGGGAGCACCCGCACCTGGCCCTCATAGCCCGCCAGAGAGAAGGCGGACAGCACCGACACGCCCAGTCCCGCCGCCACCATGGACAGTATGGCCGCGTCGTCCGACGCCGTGACCTCCAGCCGTGGTGCCTCCGGCGGCAGCAGCCGCGCCACATACTGCTCCGGGCAGGAGAGAAACGTCTCCTGCAGCAGGCGCTCCAGGGGGATGACGTCCTCCGTCCAGGGGAAGTCCGGCGGCACCACCGCCACCAGCGGCGCGTCCGTCAGCGGCGTCCAATAGAAGCCCTTGCCGCAGGTCTCCTCCACCAGGGCCAGCTGCACCCGTTCCTCCTCCAGCGCCGCGGCCAGCTCATAGCCGCCCACCAGCACGTCGATCTTGATCTCCGGGTGCAGTTTGCGGAACTTTTGCAGCAGCGCCGGCAGCCGTGCCCGGGCAATGCTGGCAAAGCAGCCGATCCGCAGCACGCGGTTGTGGGCCTCGCCCTGGGCCGCCGCCTCCCGCCGCAGGGTCTCACTGGCGCGCAGATAGTCCTGTATATAGGGCAGCAGGTGCTCACCCTCCTCCGAGAGCCGGACGCCGTGGCTGCTGCGGGTGAGCAGGGTACAGCCCAGCTCGGCCTCCAGTTTGTTCACCATGTGCGTCATGGCGGACTGGGTATAGCCCAGCTGCGCCGTCGCCTTTCCAAAGCTGCCGCACTGCACTGCCGTCAGCAGCGCCCGCAGCCGTTTGTCATCCATAGGGGCCTCGCTTTCTGTACAAATTGGACAAAATTGCAACGATTATTTTTAACTATATCACAAGAGCTGTCGCCGTTCAATGCCATAAACGTAAACTTTCCACCAACGATTTGGAAAATGCGGTAAACGTTTTTATACGCCATCAAAATTTTTCATGTGCCGTTCGATAAGCGTCATTTCCGTAATGATGAAAAGCATGATACGCTATATGCACAGGATGCAACGCGCTTTAAAACGTGAGTTTGCACCGGCGCGCCGCAGTCGGCGGCGTGGGAACAAGAGAAGAGAAATGGAGAAATCAGAATGATCGGACAGAGGAAAAACACCGCGGCAGATATCGTTGTCGTGGGCTTTGCGCTGTTTTCCATGTTTTTCGGCGCGGGCAACGTGATCTTCCCGCCCTTTTTGGGCGTGGAGGCCGGCAGCCAGTGGCTGGCGGGCTTTTCCGCCTATTTCATTGCGGATATCGGTCTGGCGATGATGGGGATGTTCGCCCTGCTCCGCGTGGGCAGCAGCGAGAAGGTACTGGAACGGGCGGGCAAAGTCCCCGCCGAGATCCTCATGTGCGCCATCATTCTGTGTATCGGCCCCATGGTGGCCATCCCCCGCACCAGCGCCAGCACCTATGAGATGGCCATCGCGCCCAACCTGTCCGGCGTATCGCCGGTGGTGTTCTCCGTGGTGTTCTTCGCGGTGATCCTGGCTCTGTGCATCAAGGAGTCCGCCGTGGTGGACATTGTAGGCAAGGTGCTCACGCCGCTGCTGCTGGTGGGCCTGTTCGCCATTATTATCAAGGGTGTGATCACGCCGCTGGGCGACATCGCGCCCCTGGCGCAGATCGACAACGTGGCCGTCACCGGCATCAAGGCCGGCTACCAGACCATGGACGCGCTGGCGGCCCTGCCCTTCGGCATCATCGTGCTGCAAAGCGTCACCGCCAAGGGCTATCAGCGGGGCCAGAGCCAGCTTCGCGTGGTGGGCGGCGCCGCGCTGCTGGCGGGCGTGCTGCTGCTGGCGGTGTATATGGGTCTGGCCTATCTGGGCGCCACCGTGTCCGCACAGTACACGTCCTCCATCGGCCGCGCGGCCCTCATCATGGCCATCGTAGAGGCGTTGATGGGCAAGACCGGCATGGTGATCTTCGGCGTGGTGGTGGGCCTGGCCTGCGTCACCACGGCCATCGCCCTGACCAGCTCCGCCGCGGCGTATTTCACGGAGCTGTGTCGCGGGAAGATCAGCTACAAGGTGTTCGTGACGGTCATCTGCGTGTTCAGCGCCGTGGTGTCCAACCTGGGCCTGGACCGTATCGTGGCCGTGGCCGCGCCGGTGCTGGATATAGTATATCCCCCCACGCTGGTACTTATTTGCGTCTCCCTCATCATACCCAAGGTCCACGACTTTGTCAGCCGGGGCGCCGCGCTGGGCGCACTGCTGACCAGCGTGCTGTGCACCCTGCACACCTGCGGTGTGAAGCTGCCGCTGGTGGAGGCCCTGCCGCTGTATGATCTTGGCCTGAGCTGGTTGCTGCCCGCCGCCGTGTTCGGCCTGGCCGCCCAGCTGCTGACGCTGCTGCCCGGCGTCCGCTGTGCGGAGAAGCCCGCCCGCCGCGCCAGCGAAAAGCATTAAACCGCTTCCCCCGGGCAGGGCCGTTCTTACCCCACGGTCCCGCCCTTCTCTCCCATATTTATTATATACCGGCGGCTGTCTGAAACAGTCCGCCGGCGGGATCGGCTTGACAAGAGCAGGCGTTTGCCGTACAATAAACACGCTGCTGACGTCGAAAGTACGCTTGAGACGGAAGATGCGCCATAGGTTCTGCGCCCGCGAAGCGGGCGCTGTGGTCGTGTCGCTGTGGCGGCGCGGCTTTTTTATTTGGCCGCGGATCTTACGACGGGAGGTTTTGCTATGGAAACACGGGTGGCGGTCATTGCGGTCATTGTAGAAAATGAGGACGCGGTGACGGAGCTGAACGCGCTGCTGCACCAGTACGGCGCATATATCATCGGGCGAATGGGCGTGCCCTACCGCGCCCGGGGCGTGAATATCATCTCCGTGGTGCTGGATGCGCCGCAGGACGCGATCTCCGCCCTCAGCGGAAAGATCGGGAGGCTGGAGGGTGTCAGTGCCAAGACGCTGTACTCCAACGTGATCACACCGATAGAAGACAGATAGGCATGCTGCACGACAGCTTTGTATAAGAGACCGTATCACGGAAAGGAGAAAACAACATGAAAAAAATGATATCCCTGCTGCTGGCGCTGGCGCTGGCATTGACGCTGTGCGCCTGCGTAACGCCGAAAACGCCTATGCCCATTGAGGATGGCGACAAATCCGCCGACCAGCCGGTCACTGTGCGGTTGGGCGGGCTGAAGGGCCCTACCTCCATGGGCATGGTAAAGCTGTTTGACGATGCGGACAACGGCCTGGGCCAGAACGCGTATACGTACACCATCGCGGCCAGCGCCAATGAGCTGACGCCCCAGCTGGTGCAGGGCGAGCTGGATGTGCTGGCGGTGCCGACCAACGTGGCGGCCATCCTGTACAACCAGACGGAGGGCGGCGTGGTGCTGCTGGCCGCCGGCACACTGGGTGTGCTGTATATCGTGGAAAAGGGCGGCGAGACGGTGACGGACATTGCCTCGCTGAACGGAAAGACCATCTACGCCACCGGCAAGGGCGCTACCCCGGAGTACGCGTTGACCTATCTGCTCTCGCAGCACGGGCTGACTCTGGGTGAGGACGTACAGGTGGAGTGGAAGAGCGAGCCCACGGAGATCGTGGCCCTGATGGCGGAACAGGACAACGCCGTAGCCATGCTGCCCCAGCCCTTCGTCACCGTGGCGCAGAGCCAGGTGGAGGGCCTGCGCGTGGCGCTGGATATGAGCGCCGAATGGGATGCGCTGGACAACGGCAGCCGCCTGATCACTTCGGTACTGGTGGCCCGCAAGGCATTTGCTGATGAGCATCCTGCGGCACTGGCAGCCTTCCTGGAGGACTACGCCGCCAGCACGGACTACGCCAATGAGCACCCGGCCGAGGCCGCTGTGCTGGTGGAGAAATATGGAATCGTCAAGGCCGCCGTGGCGGAGAAGGCGTTGCCCCAGTGTAACTTGGTATGTATTACCGGCGTGGATATGAAGGTCGCCGTGGGCGGCTATCTGCAAACACTGTATGACCTGAAGACGGAGGCCGTGGGCGGCGCCATGCCCGGTGACGGCTTCTACTGGATGGGCGCATGAGCACACCTGCGGACAAAAAAATAAAGACCTGGCAGCGTGCCGGCGCGGTGGTGCTGGCTCTGTCGGTCTGGCAGGCGGCCTCCTGGGCCGTGGGCTCGGCACTGCTGCTGCCGGGACCGGTAACGGTGCTGGGGCGGCTTTGCGCCCTGGCGGTGACAGCGGCCTTCCGGCGGGCGGTGGCGTTCAGCTTTTGCCGTATCGCCGGCGGCTTTGCCCTGGCACTGGTGCTGGCCTTTGTGCTGGCGCTGGCGGCGGGACGCTGGCCGGTGGTGGAGGTGCTGCTGCGGCCCTATGTGCTGGCCATCAAGGCGGTGCCGGTGGCGTCGTTCATCATCCTGGCACTGATCTGGATGCGGACATCGGCGCTGCCGCTGTTCATCTCATTCCTGATGGTCTTCCCCATTCTGTATACCAACGTACTGGCGGGCCTCCGCAGTGCGGATGGCCAGCTTCTGGAAATGGCCCGGGCCTTCCGGGTGCCCTGGCGGCGGCAACTGCACAGCATCCTGCTGCCGGCGGTGGAGCCGTTCCTGCTGGCGGGCTGCGCCGCGGCCCTGGGCATGAGCTGGAAGGCCGGTGTAGCGGCCGAGGTCATCGGTGTGGTGGCCGGCTCCCTGGGCGAGAGACTGTACGACGCGAAGATCTACCTCCAGACCGCCGACCTGCTGGCCTGGACCGTGGTGATCGTGGCGCTGAGCGCCCTGTTTGAGAGATTGGTGCTGGCCCTGCTGCGGCGGGGTTTCCGTCGGCTGGAAAGGGGGTGCGGCACATGAACGCGGCACATCTGTACAAGCGCTTCGGCGATAAGGTCGTGCTGGAGGACGTGAGCCTGATCGTCCCGGACGGGGCGGTGGTGTGTCTGATGGCCCCCTCCGGCCGCGGCAAGACCACACTCCTGCGCTGTATCGCCGGGTTGGAGATGCTGGACAGCGGCACCGTCACCGGCGTGCCGGAGCGATTGGGTTTCGTGTTTCAGGAGGACCGTCTGTGCCCGCAGCTGGACGCCGTGGAGAACGTGCGTCTGGTCACGGGCCGGGCCATGTCCCGGCCGGATATCGAGGAGTACCTGCGGGAGCTGGGATTGGCGGACTGCCTGGACCAGCGGGCGGCGGAACTGTCCGGCGGACAGCGGCGGCGGGTGTCCATTGCCCGGGCGGTGTGTTATGTGCCGGAGCTACTGCTGCTGGATGAGCCCTTTAAGGGCCTGGACGGTGCGGCCCGGGACCGGACGGCGCAGTATCTTCTGCGGCACCGGAACGGCGCGGCGGTGCTGTGCGTCACCCACGACCGGGCGGACGCCGCGGCCCTGGGCGCAGAGATCGTGGAAATATGAAAAGAGACGGCGGATGCCGTCTCTTTTTGCTTTATCTGATCTGTCCGTTGCCGCGGATGACATATTTGTACGTAGTCAGTTCGTCCAGACCCATGGGGCCCCGGGCGTGGAGCTTCTGGGTGGAGATGCCCATCTCGCAGCCCAGACCGAACTCGCCGCCGTCGGTAAAGCGGGTGGAGGCATTGACATACACGGCGGCACTGTCCACCCCGTTGACAAAGGCCTCGGCGTGGGCGGGGTCTTCGGTGACGATGGCCTCGCTGTGGCCGGTGGAGTGGGCGGCGATGTGGGCGATGGCCTCGTCCACGCTGTCCACGAGCTTCACGGCCAGGATATAGTCCAGAAATTCGGTGTCGAAGTCCTGCCCGCCGGCGGGCGTTCCGGGGATGATCGCCGCGGCGCGCTCGTCCAGCCGCAGCTCCACGGGGACCTTGCCTGCGGCGGCTCGGTCATCCACCAAGCGCTTTTTCAGCCGGGGCAGAAATTCCGCCGCCACCGCGCTGTGTACCAGCAGCACCTCTTCGGCGTTGCACACGGAGGGACGGCTGGCCTTGGCGTTTTCCACAATGTTCAGAGCCTTGCTCAGATCGGCGCTCTCGTCTACATACACATGGCAGATACCGGTACCCGTCTCAATGCAGGGCACGGTGGCGCCGGCCACGCAGGCCCGGATCAGTCCCGCGCCGCCCCGGGGGATCAGCAGGTCCACCAGACCCTTGGCGGTCATGATGTCCGCGGCAGACTGGTGGGTGGTGTCGTCCACGATGTTCAGAATGTCCGGGTCGCCGCCCTCGGCGGCGATGCCGGCCTTCAGCGCCTGCACGATGGCGCGGGCGGTACGGTAGGCCTCCCTGCCGCTGCGGAGCACGCAGACATTGCCGGATTTCAGTGCCAGGGCCGCCGCATCTGAGGTAACGTTGGGGCGGCTCTCATAGATAATGGACACCAGCCCCAGAGGGACCTGTACCTTCTGGATGACCAGACCGTTGGGGCGGCGTACCTCGGACAGCACACGGCCGGTGTGGTCCGGCAGGGCGGCAATGGCCCGCACGCCGTCGGCCATGCCCACCAGTCGGTCATGGTCCAGCCGCAGCCGGTCCAGCATCACGTCGGAGATGTGCCCCCGGGCATTGCTCATGTCAGCTTCATTTTCCGCCAGAATAGCGCCCTCATGGGACAGAAGACTGTCGGCCATGGACAGCAGCAGGGCGTTTTTGCCTGCCTCGTCCAGGGCGGCCAGTCCGCCCCGGGCGGCGCGGGTCTTTTTCAGAATATCGATAGTGGTCATGGTTCACTTCTCCTTTGCCAGAAATCGGGTGCCCACAGGCTTTCCGCCCACGATGTCGTACAGCAGGGCGGGCTTGCTGCCATTGGCGATGACCATCTGGCAGCCGACCTCGGTGACGATCTGCGCCGCCTTCAGCTTGGTGGCCATGCCGCCGGTGCCCAGACTGCTGCCGCTGCCGCCGCCCAGAGCGAGAATGTGCGCGTCGATGGACGGCACCACGGGGATAAGCTTCGCGGCGGGATCCCTGTGGGGATCGCCGTCATACAGGCCGTCGATATCACTGAGCAATATCAGCAGGTCGGCGTGTACCGCCGCTGCCACGATGGCGGAAAGCGTGTCGTTCTCGCCGATGGTGTTCTCCACGCCCACCTCGTCGGTGGCCACGGTGTCGTTTTCGTTGATGACAGGCAGCGCGCCCAGCTCCAACAGGCGAAAAATGGTGTTCCGCATATTACGGCTGCGCTGCTCGTTCTTTACATCCTCGCCGGTGAGCAGCACCTGTGCCACTGTGTGGTTGTACTCGTTGAACAGCTTGTCATAGGTGTACATCAGCTCGCACTGGCCCACGGCGGCGGCCGCCTGCTTCGTGGGCATATCCTTAGGTCGTCCCGGCAGGTTCAGCTTGCCCACGCCCATGCCGATGGCGCCGGAGGAGACGAGAATGATCTCGTGCCCGGCGTTTTTCAGGTCGCTCAGGACCTTGCACAGGCCCTCCATCCGCTGGATATTCAGCCGTCCTGTGGCGTGGGCCAGAGTAGAGGTGCCGACTTTTACCGTGATACGCATAGAAATGCCCCCTTCGGGAAAAGAATTTGGAGCCATTATACTACGAAACCCCGGGGATGAAAAGAAAAATTTTCCCTTGACAGGAGGGAGAACATCGTGATATGCTAACTGTACTAACACGCATAATACACTCGACACAGAAAGGAGCGTGTGCGATATGATCGTGCTGGATTACCGGGACAGCCGTCCCCTGTACCAGCAGGTGAAGGACAGCCTGCGGCGCATGATGCTGACAGGGCTGCTGGAGCCGGACGAAAAGCTGCCCTCCGTGCGCTCTCTGGCTACGCAGCTGGCCATCAACCCCAACACCATCCAGCGGGCTTACGCGGAGCTGGAGGCGGAGGGGTACATCTACTCTGTGGCGGGCAGAGGGAGCTTTGTCTCCGCCGGGGACGGCGAGCATCTGCGGCGCATCGCTGAACTGACGGGGCGGCTGGTCCCGCTACTGGAGGAGCTGAAGAGCCTGGGCTATACCCGGGAACAGCTGCTGGTACTTTGGGAAGGAGGAGAGGGTAAATGATCGAGGTAAAAAACGTCGTCAAGACCTTTGACGGCTTCCGGGCGCTGGACGACCTGACCATGACGGTGCCCCACGGCGCGGTGTACGGTCTGGTAGGGCCTAACGGCGCGGGGAAATCCACCATCATCCGCCATTTGGCGGGCATCTACCGGCAGGACAGCGGCGACGTGCTGGTGGATGGTCAGCCGGTATATGAGAACACCGCCGTGAAGAGTCGTATGGCCGTTATCGGCGACGACTGGTACTACTTCCCGCAGTCGGGCATCCGGGAGATGGCGAAATTCCTCGCCGGTATCTACCCCGATTTCAGCTGGGAGCGGTACGAGAAGCTGAAGCAGGTCTTCCCGCTGGATGAGAAAATGATGCTGCGGCGGATGAGCAAGGGTATGCAGAAGCAGGCGGCCTTTTGGCTGATGGTGTGCTGTATGCCGGAGTACCTCATTCTGGACGAGCCGGTGGATGGCCTTGACCCGGTGATGCGGCGGCAGGTGTGGTCGCTGCTTCTGGGCGACGTGGCGGAGCGCGGCACGACGGTGCTGGTCTCCAGCCACAACCTGCGGGAGCTGGAGGACGTGTGCGACCACGTGGGCATCCTGAACCACGGCAAGGTGCTGCTGGAGCGCAGTCTCAGCGATCTGCAGGACAATACGGTAAAGCTGCAGGTGGCCTATCAGGGCGTTACCGAGCCGCCGCTGCCGGCGGAGCTGAACATCCTGCACCGCAGCCACGTGGGACGGGTGTACACCTATATCGTCCGGGGCAGCAGTCAGGAGATTATGCGCCGGATGCAGATCACCGAGCCGGTGCTGCTGGAATCCATCCCGCTGACGCTGGAGGAGATATTCATTTACGAGCTGGGAGGTGTGGATTATGCCGCGAAAGACATCCTTCTGTAACGCCGCGCTGCTGCGCAGCGATATAAAGCGCTACTGGCCGCTGCTGTTTTTGTATGTGGCCGTGTGGGTGGTGATCCTTCCCATGCAGATACTGTCGGCGAGCCGGGAGTGCGACGGCGTGGCGGAGGGCATCATGACCGTGCTGCAGCTGCGGCAGCACAACGTCATCATCCAGTCCATACCCGCCTCCGTGGTCATGTCCCTGCTGTTCGGCTGCTTTGCGGCCATGGCGGTGTGGTCGTACCTGATGTCCGGCCGCACCGTGGGACTGATGCACGCCCTGCCGGTGACACGGACACAGGCATTTTTCTCCCACGTCCTCTCTGCGCTGGGAGCGCTGACGGCGGGGAACGTGCTGATCTTCCTGCTGACCGCTCTGTGCAGCGCCGGCTTCTCCTACGTGGACTGGGCGGCGCTGGGCACGTGGCTGCTGCTGACGGAGCTGATGGCGCTGTTCTTCTTCGCGCTCGGCTCCCTGTGCGCCATGGTCACGGGATGGCTGCTGGCGGTGCCGGTGCTCTACGGCGCGATGAACGTCATCGCCCTCCTGCTGTACGCGGTGATAAGCACGATGACGCAGATGTTTTACTTCGGCTACAGCAACAGCGACATTCCGGAGTTCATCACCTGGCTGACACCGGTGGGTCGGATCTGGGATGCCGTGGCCAACGGCGGCGCCCAGCCCATCGAAGTGCAGTTCCGCGAGCCCATCGGCACCCAAAGCTATCAACGTGTCCAGTTGCCGGCCTCCGCCTTCTCCACCTGTATCATCTACGCCGCGGTAGGCATCGCACTGCTGGCGCTGGTGTGGTGGCTGTATAAAAAGCGCCCCAGCGAGACGGCCGGCGACGCTATGTCCTTCCGGTGGCTGCGCCCCATCGCCCGGTGGAGTATCGGCCTGTGCGGCGGTCTGGGGCTGGGTCTGTTCCTGCGCTATACCGCCTTTATCGATGGCGGCTTCGCCTGCCTGCTGATCTGCCAGCTGGTCATGGGCGTGATCTGCTTCTTCGCCGCCCAGATGCTGCTGCAAAAGAAGTTCCGCATCTTCAACAAGCGCTGGTGGCTGGAGACGGCGGCCATGGTGCTGGTGCTGGCGGCGGTGACGGTGTGCGTGAAGCTGGACATTACCGGCTATCAGCACCGCGTCCCGGACGCGGAGGACGTGACCTCCGTCCGCTTCAGCGCCAGCTCTGCGGATTTCACCGCCGACGATCCCGCAGCGGTGGAGAGCGTGATCTCCCTCCACCGCGCCATTCTGGAGCAGTACGACGAGACAGGCGAAAGGCTGGAGAACCGAACCTATCTGGACACGGAGGGCGGCCCGACCACCCGCTATGTGCGTGTGGACTACCAGCTGCGGAACGGCACGAGTCTGTGTCGTGAGTGGAGGGTATCGATCGTCAACGGCTCCGATATCCACCGGCTGCTGACCCAGCTGGTGAGCCGCACCGACAGCCGGGAGTCCCTTATGGGTCTGGATGTCCTGCGGAAATATGGCGGCGTGAGCAACGTGGCGGGCGGCTACGTCAGCCAGTACGGGACCGGCGCGTTTGCGGATCTGACCCGCCAGCAGGCGCAGGATCTGGTGTCCCATGCGCTGGCGGACGCCGCCAACAGCCGCACACCCATTGACCCCCTGCGCGACGTTATGTACAACAGCACCAACCTTGACATTGAGATACACATGAACGCCAACGGAAAAACCGTCTCCCTTTCCCTCGGTGTCCCCGACTTCGCCGTGGAGACGAAGGCCTTCCTCGACGCGCTGGAGTTCGAGGAGCCGGTGGACGGCGGCAGCGATGTGCCGAAGTGCTACGACGACTGCGACGAGCCTGCCACCCACGCCGTTGATGAGATCATATACGATTGAATAAGCGCAGTCCCCCGGCTCTGCCGGGGGCTGGCGGTATACGTGAAAGCAGTCCCCCGGCAAGGCCGGGGGACTGCTGCTGTTTACTCGTTGGTGTAGTTGTCGAAATAGCCCTGAATGTAGACGATGGGGGTGCCCTTGTCACCGGAGCCGCTGGTCAGGTCGCACAGGGAGCCGATCAGGTCGGTCAGGTTCCGGGGCGTGGTGCCCTCGGACACCATGTTGCCCACCAGAGACTTCTTGGCGTCCTTGGCCTTGATCTTCTCGGAGATGGCGTTCTTCAGCTCCTCGCCGCTGAGGTCGGCGAACTCCTTGTCCGCCAGATACTTCAGCTTCAGCTCGTTGGGCGTACCAACCAGACCGCTGGTATAGCCGGGAGCCACCACGGGGTCAGCCAGCTCCCAGATCTTCCCGGCGGGATCCTTAAACGCGCCGTCGCCGTAGACCATGGCCTCCACCCGCTTGCCGGTGGCATCGCTCATCGCCTTGCCGATGTCCTCCGCCACCGCCTTGGCGTCGCGGGGAAACAGCTTCACGCGGTCGTCGTCCGCCTTGTTGCTGCCCAGCAGGCCGTACTGGGCGTTGTAGCCGCTGCCGTCCACGGGCGCGGTCAGCAGGTCGTCCAGACCCAGCACCACCTTGGCACCGGCGGCGGTCAGCAGACGCTTGCTGCGCTGGCGGCTGTGGATGTCGCAGGTGATCACCGTGTCGGTGTAGGGCAGGATGGCGGTGACGCGGTTGGCGAACACGATCTCCGCCTGGGCACCGGCCTCTTCGATGATGGACTTGTAATAGGCCACATAGTCCACGCCGGTAAAGGGATGCACCACCTCACCGAAAGCCGCGCGGAACTGCTCCAGCGACAGCACATCGTGCCACGGGTCGATGCCGGCCTCGTCCAGCTGGTCCAGACTCACCAGATGGTTGCCCACCTCGTCGGAGGGATAGCTCAGCAGCAGCACGACCTTCTCCGCGCCCATGGCGATGCCACGCAGCAGCAGGGAGAAGCGGTTGCGGCTGAGGATGGGGAATGCCACGCCCACGGTCTTGCCGCCGGTCCTGGCGCGGACGTCCTCGGCGATCTGCTCACAGGTGGCGTAGTTGCCCTGGCAGCGGGCCACCACGGACTCGGTCACGGCCACCACATCGCCGTCGCGGGCAGTGATGTTATTTTCAGCCAGCGCATTCAGCACGGTGCTGACGGTGATGTCCACCACGCTGTCGCCCTCGCGGAAGATGGGGGCACGCACGCCCCGGACCACGGTACCCAAAGTTCTGCTCATAGCGGAAGCCCTCCTGATATAATTAAGGTGTTGTGTTGAAATCGTCAAAGGCAGCGCAAACGCGCAACAGAAAATAGTATATCACAAAATAAACATAAGTAAAATACATAAAATTGATATCTGCATTTTGATTAGCTAATGATGCGGCTGGCGCAGAAATTCCTCTTGCTTTTTTGCGTAAAATGTGTATAATAACAGGGTACGCAAGTGAATACGGGCTTGTAGCTCAGCTGGGAGAGCAAGCCTGACATACCGCAACCATACAATTTCATATTCGGGCTTGTAGCTCAGCTGGGAGAGCGTTCGGTTCGCATCCGAGAGGTCGAGGGTTCGAATCCCTTCAGGTCCACCAAGAAAAGCTGTGAAATTTCATATTTCACAGCTTTTTTGCAACTTTTTGAGGAGATTTATATGGATGCGAACCGAGTGTTTCCGGCGAATTTTAGAAACTTCTGGAAGTGCTGACCCCAAGTGGTTCGCATCTTAAAAACAACATATAGAAAAACGAGAGCGTCGGTTTGCTGGTTTCATAAAACCATCAACCGACGCTCTTTTGCGTTTTCAGAGAAAAAATGAGGGCGTCAGCCAGGAAGGAGGAGCGAATGATGCATGAAAGCAGACGCAGCGTAGACAATCGCAGGAGCACGGCATTTGTGCCGATGCCGCTGGAGTCGGTGTTTTGCACGGAGAACGAAAGATGCCGTGGATGCCCGTATCCCGCCCACGGTATTGTCTGTTGGCACCGGGGTGGAGGCTGCCTGCGCACAGATATGGAAGAAATAGAAAGGAGACGCAAATGATGATTCAAGCGGTTCTCGGTAACCCCAGCCACCCGGAATACGGCGTGGCAACCATCCCTTTCCCCATCCCCCGCAATCAGTATACGCACTGCATGGAGCTGCTGGAGGCGTTGGAGATCGGCGATGCGGTCAAAGCCGACTGCAAGGTGGAGAGGATCGACAGCTTCTACACCGTTCTCAAGCGCACAGAAATGCTGACGGTCAATGTGGAAGAGCTGAACTACCTTGCCAAGCGGCTGGATGGCTTCGATGCGGGCGAGGCCGCGCAGTTTCAAGCGATGGCGCACAAACTGGAGCTTTTTGAGCTGAAGGATCTCATCAACCTGACCTTCTGCTGCCAGCAGGCCACGGTCATCACCGACTTTTCCGACCTCGCCGCTGTTGGCCGTGACCACTACATGAACCTGCACGGCGGCAGCGCAAGTGTGGATGAACTGAACGCGCTGGACGGCAAGGGAACCGCACGGCAGCTCATTGATAGCGGCAGCGGCACGATCACCCCCTACGGCGTGGTCTACGACAACGGCATGAAGCTGGAGCAGGTCTACGACGGCCGGTTCTTCCCCTGCTATTACTACGAGCCGAATGTCATCACCGTTGCGGTGATCTCTAAAGCCGAACCGGAGGACACGGAGCATATCACATGGCTGTTCCTCCCCATGGTGCAGGAGGAGATCGACCGCGCCCTCCTTCGCGGGGGCATCACAGATCCCGCCGATGTCCGCCTGCGGCTGGAGGACAGCCAGCTCCCCAACGAGGTGGATGTCCTGTTGGATATGGAGTACGAAACCCTCTCCGACCTCAACGAACTGGCAGAGGCAACGGATGGGTTATCAAAAGCGGATATGGAAAAGCTGGGCGCTGTGGTCATGCTGGCAGAGCCAAAGTCCGCAGCACAGATCAAAAACCTTGCGGAAAGCCTCGACCTCTTTGACTTTGCCCCCGGCGTACACTCTCCCGCCGAGTACGGCAAGTACATGATCCGCCAGTCCGGTCATTTCGACTATGACGAAAATCTCGACGCTTTTTATGACTATGAAAAGTACGGCACGGCGCGCATGAACGAGGAGGACGGGATGTTCACCGACCGGGGCTATGTTGCCTACAAGGGCTATTACAGCATGGAGGAAGTGATGAACGGCGGTCAGAGCAGTCACATGGAGATGGGAGGGATGATGTGATTATTCAAGCAGAACTCAGGCGGAAACAGTCCGAGTATGAAGGCGAAGCATGCAGTGTAGATAAGGTAATCGAGTTACCCGCCCAGCGGTTCCAACAGTTTAGCCGCGCACTGCTTGCTGACTATGATTTCATCGCAGAGAACAAAAATGCCATCCGGCACGATGATGACGCCAGACACTGTCTGCTCATCCTCGATGCGGAGGGAAAGGACGGTTTCCTCGTTGACCCGCAGGGGTACAACTATGCCCGGTACAGTGCCTTTGTCCCCAACGCCCGCAGTTTGCTGACGCCGGATATGGGGATCGACCGCAGCTATCTTTCGCCGGCAGAGCCTTGGCGGGATGAGAGCAGGGATGAAATGCTCCGCATGACGCTGCGCGTCAATGGAAAGCCGGACTACACCCT
>ERZ824600.1342-NODE-1342-length-30788-cov-2.815345_pt1 | contig 30788 bp, 22 predicted proteins | sample MGYA00519933_ERZ824600 | MGnify/ENA primary metagenome ERZ824600 (study PRJEB31778, sample SAMEA3449178) | human gut metagenome | biome: human gut; feature: human-associated habitat; material: faeces | place: United Kingdom | collected 2010/2012 ... | reverse complement strand
AAATTGGCCGCGTCGATCTCCGGATAAAGAGTCTCCGCCGCTTCCGGGGTGATGAATCCGTTGGAGACCAGAACCGTCTTCAGTCCGGCCCGGTGGGCGCATTGCGCGATCTCCAGAGCGTATTCCGCAAAGACGGTCGGCTCATTGTAGGTGAACGCGATCGACTCGCATCCGTTCCGGACCGCGTCCGCCGCCAGCCATTCCGGTTTCACCTCTTCTCCGAGATCGCCCGGATCGTACTCCCCCCGTGAAAGTTCGCTGTTCTGGCAGAACAGACACCCGAGATTGCAGCCGAACGTCCCGATGGAATAGGTCCGGCTCCCCGGCAGAAACTGGCAGAGCGGCTTCTTCTCGATCGGGTCGATCTGGAGTGCGACGGGATGTCCGTACGCAAGAGAGCGCAGGATTCCTCCCTCATTGCGCCGTACGCCGCAGTACCCGGATTTTCCCTCCGCAATCGTGCAGCGGCGCGGGCACAGACCGCACCGCACCGCCTTTCCCGGCAGAGAACTCTGAAATTCCGCTTTCCGGAACCCCTGTCCCGCGGCCGTTTCCAATCGGACTCACCCCTTCCAGTAGGGAGAGATCTCCCGCAGACGCTGGATCACCGGCGGCATCTTTTCCAGAACGAAATCCACCTCTTCCTCGGTATTGTACCGGGAGAAGCTGAAGCGGATCGCTCCATGTGCCGCCGTGTAGGGCACACCCATGGCGCGCAGAACGTGGGAGGGTTCCAGACTTCCGGTCGTGCACGCGCTTCCGCTGGATGCGCAGATTCCGTGCATGTCCAGAAGCATCAGAATCGATTCGCCTTCGATGTATTCGAACGAGATGTTGCTCGTATTGGGCAGCCGGTGTTCGGGATCGCCGTTCAGACGGGTCGCCGGCAGGCGGAGCAGTCCGGCTTCCAGCTTGTCCCGCAGCGCTTTGACACGGGTCTGTTCGATCGCGAGATTGGTTCTTGCCAGTTCCGCGGCTTTGCCGAGCGCGACGATTCCGGCCACGTTTTCCGTTCCCGCTCTCCGTCCCCGCTCCTGATGTCCCCCGACGATGAACGGACGGAAGCGCACCCCCCGTTTCACATACAGCGCTCCGACCCCTTTCGGCGCATGGAGCTTGTGTCCCGAAAGACTCAGCATGTCCACCGGAAGTTCCGCAAGATTGATGTCGACCTTTCCGACCGCCTGCACCGCGTCCGTATGGAAAAGGGCGCCCCGGCTATGAGCCAGTTCCCCCAGTTCCCGGATCGGATAGATGTTGCCGATTTCGTTGTTCGCCCACATCACGGAGACCACTGCCGTTTCCGTATCGATCATTTCGCGTGCGCACTCCATGTCCAGACGGCCTTTGGAGTCGACGGGAATATGCGAAACCTGGTACCCGCGGCGTTCCAGCTCCTTTCCGAGTGCAAGAATCGCGGGATGTTCCATGCAGGAAATCACCACTTTGCGGCGTTTGGGGCAGAGACTCAGGGCACTGTAAATCGCCGAGCTGTCACTTTCCGTTCCGCAGCTGGTGAAAATCAGTTCGGATGTCTGCGCTCCGAGGAGAGCGGCGAGCTGTTCCCGGGCTTTTTCAATGTACGCGGCCACCTGACCTCCGAACGTATGGATGCTGGAGGGGTTTCCGTAGAGATCCGTCAGAAACGGACGCATCGCTTCGAAGACTTCCGGAGCGACCGCCGTTGTCGCATTGTTATCCAGATAGATGATCTTTTGCATCATTCACGCTCACTTTGCTTCCACGACCTCGATGGAGTCGGAAACGAATTCGTGGAGTTTGGCTTCGACAAGGTTTTTCAGCGTCACTTTTGCCGCCATGCAGGAGGCGCAGTGGCCCTTCAGACGCACGATGGCGCGATTGCCCTGAATGTCGATCAGTTCAATATCTCCCCCGTCGTGTTCCAGCTGCGGACGGATTTCCCGGTCGATCACCGACTGGACCTTGATCACCTTCTGAACCACGGAAAGCGAATTGAAATCGTCGGTCTTTTCCTGTGCTGAATTTTCGCTGGAGCGGTGCTGTTCCTTCCAGAGACCGTCGAGGATCTCCTGAATCTGGTCGAGACACGCTCCGCATGCGCCGCCCGCCTTGGTGTATTTGGTCACCTGTTCCGCGGTATGGAGATTGTTTTCCCGGGCGACGCGGCGGATTTTGGTATCGGTCACGCCGAAGCATTTGCAGACGATGCGTCCCTCATGATCCTCGGGGTCGTCCTCCACCTTTTCGTAGGCCTCTCCGTGACGGGCCTTGTAATCGGCGATGGCGGCCTGCAGCGCCTCCATTCCCATCACCGAGCAGTGCATCTTCTCCTCCGGAAGCTGGCCGAGAAGTTTGACGATGTCCTTGTTTGTGACTTTCGCCGCCTCATCGAGCGTCATGCCCTTGACCAGTTCGGTCAGTGCGGACGAGGACGCAATGGCGCTTGCGCATCCGAAGGTCTTGAATTTCGCATCGCAGATTCTGCCGTCCTTGTCGAGTTTCAGATAGAGTTTGAGTGCATCGCCGCAGGTGATGTTGCCCACTTCCGCTTCCGCGTCGGCATCTTTGATTTCGCCCACGTTGCGCGGGTTGAGAAAATGATCCATTACTTTTTGTGTATAGTCCCACATGGAGTGTTCCTCCTCATTTAAATCCTGTTGTTTCAGTATATAAATTTACTACTGATACACCGATTTAACAAATAAAGTTCCATAAAAAAATAAAGTTTTTCGGGAATCGGGAAAATGGAAAAATTTCAGAAAAGCACAAAAGTGCTGTAAATAGCACCTTTATGCTGTTTGCGAAATCGTTTATCTGCGATACATTAATCACAGAAACCCGCGAAAAATGCGGACTCAAACCATCCAAAAAAAAGGAAACGGAAATGGCAAACGGCGTAAAAATCACTTTCATGGGAGCCGGCAGCACGGTCTTCGTCAAAAACGTGCTGGGCGACTGCATGTACCGGGAAGCTCTCAAGGATGCGGAAATTGCATTGTACGACATTGATGCAACCCGTCTGAAGGAATCCGAAAAGGTTCTTTCCGCTTTGAATCACAGCATCAATGACGGCCGGGCGACGGTCAAATGCTATCTCGGAACGGCAAACCGGAAGAAAGCGCTGAAGAACACCAATTTTGTCGTCAATGCCATCCAGGTCGGCGGATACGAGCCCTCGACGGTGATCGACTTCGAAGTCCCGAAAAAATACGGTCTGCGCCAGACGATCGCCGATACGCTCGGCATCGGCGGAATCTTCCGCGCCCTCCGCACGATTCCCGTCATGCTGGATTTTGCGCATGAACTGGAAGAGGTCAGTCCGAACGCCTGGTTCCTCAACTACACCAATCCGATGGCGATCCTGACCGGCGCCATGCTGAAGGGTTCTTCGATCCGGACGGTCGGTCTGTGCCACTCCGTCCAGGGGTGCATCTCGTCGCTTCTGGACTCGCTCGGCCTCTACACCGGAGAGGGAGAGCGCAGGGACATCTTCGGAAAAATCGCCGGCATCAATCACATGGCCTGGCTGCTGAACATCACAAAGGGCGGAAAGGACATCTATCCGGAAATCAAAAAAGTCGCCGCGAAAAAACTCGCTCAGTGGCGCAGGCAGAAAAAGGACAAACCCGGCAACATGATCCGTCTGGAGATCATGATGAAGTTCGGCTACTATGTCACCGAATCCAGCGAGCACAATGCCGAGTACATGCCCTACTGGATCAAGTCCAACTACCCGGAACTCATTGAGGAGTACAACATCCCGCTGGACGAGTATCCCCGCCGCTGCATCCATCAGATCGAATCGTGGAAGAAGCAGTACAAGGAGCTCTGCTCGAAAGAGAGTCTGGATCACAAGCCCTCCAAGGAGTACGGCGCGGGCATCATGAACGCAATCACAACCGGAGAGGTCTTCGAGATCGGCGGAAATGTGATGAATGACGGTCTCATCCCCAATCTTCCGCATGACGCGGTGGTGGAGGTGCCCTGTCTGGTGGACTGCAACGGCGTTCAGGGAACCCGGGTCGGCGATCTTCCGCAGGTCTGCGCGGCGCTGAACCGCACGAACATCAATGTCCAGCTTCTGACGATCGAAGCGGCGCTGACCCGCCGGAAAGAGTGCATCTATCAGGCGGCCATGCTGGATCCCCATACGGCGGCGGAACTGAGCATCGACAAGATCATCGCCATGTGCGACGATCTGATCAAGGCGCATGGCGATTATCTCCCGAAATATCGCTGACCGCTTGAAAAAGAACGTTGTATCGAAAAAAAGCAGCGGCTGTTTTTCGTTGAATGCGGAAGTGCCCGGTCAGATCTCGACCAGCGATCCTCCGGCGTTCAGAAGTCTGCGGACTTCGCCGGCATCGACGTTCGGCAGATCGGTCTGATTCTGCAGGGCGCACCAGGCGGCGACTCCGGCGGCTTCTCCGCACTGGTTCAGATTGACCATGACCCGGACTGCGCCGAATGCTTCCGGATCGGCGTCGAGCATCCGTCCGGCGGCGATCAGATTCCGGGAGTTGGAGGGGATCAGGCAGGAGAGGGGGATCCGGTAGTACGGGAGAACCTCGCCTTCGGGGAGCCAGCGGTCTTCCCGGATCAGGGTGGAGGAGCGATAGGTTTTCCGTTCGCCGGTCAGATGCTGGAAGGAGATGGAGTCGTCGGTGTTGCTGTGAATGTCGACCGGATAGGTGCCGCGTCCGATGGTGTCCGGGTCTTTCCGGTCCGCGAGCATTTCGGCGCCTTTCAGACGGCGGAGGGAGGTGATGTGGCAGCTCTCCCGGATCCCGATGGCGGAGGGAAGGGCCTGAAGGGAGACGGCGGCGTCCGGATAGGTTTGCCGGAAAAGTTCGGTCAGGGCCCGGAGCTGACGGCGGGATTCCAGTTCGGCTTTGGTGATTTCATCGGCGTCCATGCAGTCGCAGTTCATGATCCGGGTGGCGGCGAGCATGTAGATGTGTTCGCTTCCGGGGATGTCGCACCCCCAGAAATAGCCGCAGGGGAGATCGGGGTAGCGGGAGCGGTTCTGCTCGACGAGCTCCTTGAAGTTCAAGTCTTTCATCCGGCGGAAGTTTTCGATGCGGGCGCAGGCGGTCGGCGGCTGGGGGTGGAGCGGACGGGTCATGGGAACGCCGGCGTCGCGGCAGAGAAGACCGTCGCCGGAGGCGTCGATAAAGACTTTCGCTTCGACAAGAAAGCGTCCCGATTTGTTTTCGGCGATCACGCCGAGAATGCGTCCCTCTCCGTCCAGCACCGGACGGGAGTAGGAGGTGTTCAGCAGCGGGCGGATCGTCTTCTGCTCCAGGACCAGTTCGTCGAGTTCAAGCGTGAGCTCCTCCGCATTGAAGGCGAGATGGCGGGAGCCGTGTCCGTCGCGGAAATTCGCGATGGCGTTTCGTTTTTCCAGACGTTCCATGGTTTCGAAGGTCAGTCCGCCGATGATCTGTTTTTCCCCGGTGATGTCGAACAGGGAGTGCCACATGCAGACAAGGCCGCAGGTGGCCACTCCGCCGAACCGGTTCTGCCGTTCAAGAAGAACGACTTTCGCTCCGAGCCGTGCGGCCCGGACCGCCGCAAAAACTCCGGTACAGCTTCCGCCGATCACGCAGATGTCGGCCTCCTCCTTCACCGGCAGTTTTTCCGCCGGAATCAGAATCTCTTTCATAATCCGTACTCCTTCTCTCGTTTCAGGTGTCTCTGGAGATGTAATATACCGCTCCGGGACGGGAAATCTCTGCGGAAACGGTTGTTTTTTAGGCAAAATATGCTATTTTTAATCAAATACATATAAAATGGAGGTCTTATGGAAGAACTCGAACGGGTTCTGGAGGATCTGGAAAGAGTGTTTCATGTCCACATTCAGTGGAAGTCGGTCGGGAGAGGGAATCCTTCCTGCGGACTTTCGGAACGGCACACGTTTCATGGATGCGAATTCTGCCGGAGGGTCAAAGCGGAGAAACGGAGGTATCGACTCTGTTCGGAGAATGACGACATCCTGCTGCCCCGTCTGGCCGGGATCGAAAAAGGAGCGTTTGTACACACCTGCCATGCGGGAGTCTCCGAACTGGTGGTGCCTCTGTTCGAAGGCGACCGGTGCACGGAGGTGTTCCTGGCCGGCGTGTTCCGGCGGGAAAACGGGGAATCGGATGCTGCGGAGGGGGATATTCCGGTGATGAAGGAGGAGGTGCTGAAGAATCTTCAGGAGCTTCTGTCCGACTTGTCCGGGATTCTCCGCGCCCGGCGGGACTCCCTGCGCAGGGAGGTGCGGACCGGCGAAATCCGTGACAGCCGGATCCGCAGAACGGTGGAGTATCTGGAACAGAATTTTTCCCGTCGCATCCGCGTGAAGGATCTTGCGGCGGCGTGCAGTCTGAGCGAGTCGCGTTTTCTGCATCTTTTCCGTCAGGAGGCGGGGTGTCCGGTTGTGGCTTTTCTGACGAACGTGCGTCTGAATGCCGCCCGGGAGCTGCTCGAACTGTCCGGTTCGACGATCTCCGACGTGATGGAGCACTGCGGCTTTCGGGATCAGAGCCGTTTCGGACGACTGTTCCGGGAGTTCACCGGTTTCACGCCGCTGGTCTACCACCGGAAGTTCCGGAGAAGGACGGATGTATAAATGAAAAAGGAGCAGAGATTGTTTCTCTGCTCCAGATGTCGTGTTTTCCCGGGGGAAGGGGAATCAGTGCGTCATGAGAATCTGTTCCGTGACCTCGTGGACGAGCGGTTCCCCGCCGGCGAACCGGATGTAGTCGCCGATCACATAGTCGGCCATCCGGTGAACCTCGTCGTTGAGGGATCCCGCGATGTGCGAGGAGAGGCGGACGTTCGGCAGCGTATAAAGCTCCGATCCTTCCAGCGGCGGCTCCGGCCAGGTGACGTCGAGGAGGGCGGTGAGATCGGGACGCTGTTTGAGCACTTCGATCAGTCCTTTTTCATCGACCTGTGCGCCGCGGCCGGTATTGATGAACGTGGCGTTCGGGCGCATGGATGCGAACATCTCCTTTGTGAGGATCTTCTGATTGTCCTCCCGGTTCGGGAGATGGTTGCTGACGACGTAGGCGGTCCGGAAGACCTCCTCCAGACTGATCGTCCGCCGTTCCGGACGCGACGGGACGACAATCACCTTCAAATTGAAGTTCTTCAGCATCTCCTGAACTTTTCCGGAGATTGCGCCCGCTCCGATCAGAGCGACGGTTTCCCCGTAGCATCCCGGTCCTGCCGTTTTCTGATTCCAGGATTCCGGTCCCCTGACCGCCGCGCTGTTGGTGAAGTAGTTTTTCATGGAGAGGATGATCTGGGCGACCGTGAATTCCGCGACGGGAATCGCATTGGCTCTCCATGCGCTGACCAGTCGGATTCCGTGATTCAGAAGCGGTCTTGCGAATGCGTCGGTTGCGCCTGCCGCGTAGAAGACGGCTTTGAGGTTCGGCATTCTGGCGAGCTGTTCGTCGGAAAAGCAGATCATCCCCCAGGTGGAGAAGATCACTTCGAGCTCGGAAAGATCGAGGGAGTCGAAGTTCCGGGAGGAGATTCTTTCGGGCATCAGGTCGGTGATTTCCGCAAGCTGTTTCTGCTGAGCCGGACTGTAGACGTAATCGATCTGCACATCGTTGTCGCAGAGGAAGGCCGCTTTGAATTTTTTCATTCGTTATTTTCCTTTCAGGAGATAGTCGATGATGGTTTCGACATTCCGGATGAGCTTCGGATTCGAAGTGACCTCCGGAGCATGACCGGGAATGAAGTTCACAAGTTTTCCGCCCCAGGGGGAGACTGCTTCCGTGCACTGGGGGAACGTGCCTTCCTCGATATGAGTTTCCATCAGAATCATGGCGGGGCAGACCTGTTCCATATTAATATAGATCTCATCGGCGGGAAGTTCAATCTCCTCCAGAGATTTTGTCAGAACATGGCGGGTTTTCGAGACGGTCAGACGGTACGGCTTGTTCGGATGGGTCGAGTGCTCCACCCCGTCCGGATCATTCGGCCGCACCCAGCGGAACCCGACGATGCTTCTCCACCACTCCCACTGCCAGAATGCGGCGCTGGATCCGTGGAGCATCAGAATGTTCCCTCCCTTTTCGCACCATTGCCGGACCGCCTTTTCCGCGCCCGGACCCGGATGCGGAAGATTGCACGTGGTCCCGATCAGATTGAGAATCAGCAGTTCGCAGTCGTTCAGCCACGATGCGCTTTCGAGGACGGTCCAGTCGTTTTCAAAGAAGCGGATCCCGGACTTCCGGTCGTCCGGAAGATGCTCGAAGATGACTTTGCCGGGATGGACATTGTAATGGTCGTCTGCGAAAAAATAGATCATGATCGCGTTCTCCTTTTTTCTTATGCTTTGGAGTTCTTTTTGATGTCTTTCAGGCGGAGAGCCTCCGGCCGCTGCTTGTAATACTCGTCCAGCGGATAGCAGCCGGAGATCATGCCGTTGCGGGGCGCGTTGGTGCAGTCGCCGAAGGTGCGGCAGATGTGACGGCGGTCCAGGGGCTTTCCCGCGAGAACGTCGGAACACATCTCCGGATAGGAGAGAACCATGCGTCCGATTCCGACAAAATCGGTCCACCCGTTGGCGACCGAATATTCCGCCGCGTTCGGCAGATACTCCTGAAGACAGGTGTAGCCGGAGCCGACCACCAGCATTTCCGGACACAGCTCCTTCAGCCGGCGCACCGCTTCAATATGACGGCCGACATTGTAGAGCGGATGTTCCGGCATCTCGTACCCGTCGCACACCGGATAGTACGCCGGGCGCTGCATGTGGACATTGTAGTAGGGACTGCCGATGGTGGCACAGATCATGCCCACTCCGTATTCTTCGAGCATCCGGACGAATTGAACGGTCTCCTTGAGATCGGGATCCATCTGCATGCCGGAACCGTCTCCGCCGAAGGCGTAGGGGTAGCGTCCGTCTGTCCACTCCATCGGGTGGCCGACGCCGTCTTCGCCTTTGACAAACGGAAGAATGTCGAAGAGGCTGACCCGGGCGGAGAGGTCGAGTCCGGGAACGTTTTTCCGGATCCCTTCCGCGATTTCCCGGAAGAAGCGGGTGCGGTTTTCAAAGGAGCCGCCGTATTTTCCCGGCCGGTCGTAGGCGGTCAGAAACTCGTGGCCGAGGTAGCCGTGCGCGTGTTTGATGTCGACAAAATCGAATCCGGCGTCCCGGGCGATCCGCGCCGCCTGGATGAAGTGCTGAACGATGTCGCCGACCTCTTCATCGGTCACGACGTTCTGCGGGCCGTTGTGGAACTTCCGGTCGAGCAGCGGATGCGAGTAGGCGGTTTTGGACTCCAGAACATCCGCCCTGTTCGGATGGGAGTACCGGCCGGAGTGGGTCAGCTGGAGACCGATGTAGAGATCATCGTCGCGTCCGAATGTTTCCTTGTGGACCCGGTGCATCTCGGCGCAGATGCGGGTCAGCGCCTCTTTCGTATGTTCCGCGACAAGAAGCTGCTGCGGATTGCTCCTGCCGGAGTGCATGACTGCGCCGGCTTCGGTTCCGTAGAGCAGTTTGGCGCCGCTCCGCGCGAAACGGAGCCAGCGGCGGCAGGTGAATTCGCTGGGGGTTCCGTCGTCCATGCAGTCCCAGCCCTCCATGGGGAGGATGGCCCAGCGGTTGCCGATGGTGCGTCCGCGGAAATGGATCGGGCGGGCCAGTGCGGCGGAGCCGTCGGCCGGGACTTCCGGAACAAGGCCGATCGTGAAGTGCCGGCTTTTGACGTACTCCTCGAACGCCTGGACGGTTTTGAATTCGGTTACTTTCCGGTACGGTGTCATGTCGTTCGATCTCCTTGATGTTAGAATCGTTTCCCTTTTCGGATGTGGATGATGACCAGTTCGCAGTCCTCGCAGATTTCATAGGAGTGGCTGAGAAGGGCGTCGAACTGGATCGACATCCCCTGGGTCAGTTGATAGCTTTCGTTGGGCAGCGTGATCTTCAGCTCCCCCCGGAGAACCCACAGAAGTTCGTAATCATCGCGGTGAAGTTCCGGCTTGGAGAGCTGGGAGCCCTTCCGGGCGAACGCGTGCATCGCGCGCAGATTGCCGTAGCTGACTCGCCGGAAGAGAAAGTCGCCGGATTTGTATTTCTCCTCCCGGACCAGATGCGCGGTCTGATTTTCCGCCAGGGAGATCAGGTCGGAAAGCGTCATCCCGAAAACCCGCGCGATGCGGTAGAGCGTGTCCATCTCCGCCGAACTCTGGTTGCGTTCCAGTTTGGAGATCACGCTGGCGGAGACTCCGCTCTTCTCCGAAAGTTCCGCGATGCTCAGGTGTTCCCGTTTGCGCAGATCGCGGAGAATCATGAAATTGCAGATGGATTCCTGGCCGGAGGAATTCATGGCTTCTCCTCCCCGTAGATTTTTCCGGAACGATAGTCGCTCCAGACCGTTTCAAACCAGCCGTCGGTTTCCGGCAGCTCACGGCAGGGGACCCATTCGCATTCCGCCGAGGTGTCTGCCCGGAGCGAGCACTCCAGAACCTGATTCCGGAACGTGCTGTTTTCCGGGGCGCTGCGCCATTTCTCCGAGAGGTGCGGATGCAGTTTTGTCCCGTCGGGAGAGAGAACAATCGAGCCTCCGCGGGAGCCCACACCGTCGGAAAGCTGCCGGAGCATCGCTTCCAGATAGAGAATCTGCGCGATCAGAATCTGACGGTTCCGAAGGGCCTCGGCACCATCTTCCGTCCGTTCTCCGGCCAGACCGTCCTTCTGAAGCGCGGCAAGCTGTTCCCGGGTTTCCGCAAGGGCTTTCCGAAGCGATTGTTCCTCGCGGACAAATGCGCCCGATTCGCTCATCCGGAGCTGGAATCTGCGTCGTTCCTCCTTCCAGTTCCGGGCCGCGGGTCTGTTCCAGTCGGCTTTCAGGCGGAGAAGGGTCTCTTCGGCGGCCTTTTCCGCCGTTTCGGGGTCAAGAGTTTCTTTGGCATACCTTGCCGCGATGAATTCCGCGGCGCGGAAAGCGCCGACCTGTCCGGCATTGAGCGCGGTTCCTCCCGGACGTGTCACTCCGTGGGAGCCGTTGACTTCGCCGACCGGGAAGAGATGCCGGATATTTTCGGATTCCCACCAGAGGTTCCCGGCGAGTCCGCCGTTGTTGTGCTGGGCGCAGACCGCGATTTCCAGCGGCTCCTTCGCCAGATCGATTCCGTGACTCCGATAGAGTTCAAGAGCCGGAGAATTGAGAAGTTCCAGACGTTTGAGCGGAGAATCGGCAATTGCGCCGGAACGGGAGAGATACTCCCGGGTTTCGTTGTTCAGATTCCGGAAGTCGTAATCCGCCGGATCGCTCCGGTAGTCCAGAAAGACGCGGCGGCCCCGCTCGACGATTTCGATGTTGACGAAAATGTCGATCAGCGAGGATCCGGGAACATGTCCGGCGGCGAACGGCCACTGATACCCCTTGAGGAAGATCATGTTGTACATTTCCTCCGGCGTATTGAAGTATTCGCGGAGGAACTCCTTCTCGTCGCTGACGCCGTCCGCCGCGCGGGAGATGAAGCGCGGGAGCACCTGCATGTAGCTGCCCGAGACGTTCCAGCGGAATCGAACCGACGCCATTCCGAATTGTGATTCCGCCAGATTTCTCCCCTTTGCACCTGCCTCGATCGCCAGTCCGATCGCTCCCGTGTGGACCACCGGATAAACGCTTCGCGCGTAGAAGGCGCCCGGTCCCCCGACGGCAAAGACAACATTCTCCGCCAGAACGACTTCCAGCGCATCCTCTTTTCCCGCTTTTGTGTTGACGAAGATTGCGCCGCAGCAGCGTTTTTCCCCGTTCTGCTCCACGGTCAGCAGGGAGACGGCGATGCGTTTTTCGCGGATTTCGACTCCGCTGTTTTTCACTTCCCGGATCAGGGCGACGCACATGTCGCGGGAGGTGTAGGGCCCGCAGCTTGTCGCGCGGCGTTTCGGATCGTGATCGGTCTTGTAGCCGATATACTGCCCGAAGGGATCGTGAGGAAACGGGACTCCCAGCGAGACAAGATGGTGAAACGCCAGCGGAGAAAGAGCCGCCTCCACCAGCGCCAGATCTCCATGAACCGATCCTCCGTTCATCAGGTCCCTGGCGAGCAGGGCGGGGGAGTCGGGTTCGAGACCGTACATGCCGAGTTTGTAATAGGTCTGCTTGTCGCTTCCCGTGTTGATGGAGGTTCCCATCCGGAGTCCCTCGGTGTAGATGGCGATCGACTCCACGCCGAGCGCATGGAGCCGGAGAGCCGCGGCAAGACCGGCGGCTCCGCTTCCGATGACAAGAGTGTTGAGTTTTCTCATATTCATTCCGCTCCGGCGCGTCAGAACCGTTCGATCGTGAGTCCGCCGTCGATATTGATGACCTGGCCGGTGGAGTAGGCGAGGGCGCCTTCCACGAGCATGGCGACCGCTTTTCCGATATCTTCCGGCATTCCCCAGCGGCGCTGAAGGGTGAGGCCCTCTGCAATCATTTTGTCGTATTTTGCGGAGACCACGCTGGTCATATCGCTCTTGATGACACCGGGACGCAGTTCATAGACGGGGATGTTCTCATCCGCAAGCCGGACCGCCCAGAGTTTGGTCGCCATTGCCACGCCCGCCTTCGAGAGGCAGTATTCGCCGCGGTTGATGCTCGCATAGTCCGCCGAGACCGAGCCGATGTTGATGATGCAGTGAAATTTTCCGTTCCGGTTTTCCAGAATCTTTTTTGCCGCAAGCTGGGTCAGGAAGAACGGACCCTGCAAGTTGATCGAGAGGACGCGGAGAAAGCTCTCTTCGCTCATGTCGAGCAGGTCGGCGCGGACATTCGGGGCGACTCCGGCGTTGTTGACCAGCACGTCGATGCAGCCGAAATCGGCCAGGAAGGAATCCACCAGTCTTTTCCGGTCCTCCGCCACGGAGACATCGCACGAATAGTACTGGAACTTTCCCGCATACCGGCTGCGGAGCTTCTCCAGAACCTCCCGGGCCGACTCCGCGCTTCCGCGTCCGCAGAACGCCACATTGTGCCCTTTCCCTGCAAGCTGCTCCACGATTCCGGCTCCAATGCCGCGTGCGCCTCCGGTAACAAGAACATTCAGCTGATCCATGGTCTTCTCCTTTTTTATCTTCGGAATGAAATAAAAATTTTCTTGATGATATATTTCGATGTAAAATATAGCTTTCGAGAAAATTTTTCAAGAGCAGATCTGAGAAAAAACACTTTTTTTTCCCACCGGGGAGCCGTTATGGAAAAACGGAACTCAAAATCGGAAAAGAGAAGGATTCATTTTCTTCTCTATTTCTCCAGTTGCGGAACAGGAAATGTTTCATGCTGCGGGAGTGCGGGGGGAGTCTGGAGGAACGGTGTCATCATTTCCGATAAAATTGTCAGGATTCCTGATATTTTTCCTTTTTTTCTCTCTTGCCGGAAATCGCCGGATGGAGTATAATTAAAGAAGACAGAACGCAAGAGGAGTTTTTATGCGGACATCTGATATTCTGAATATTTGGGGAAAAGGCCAGATCCTTGCTTTTTCCGGTGTGAATGGGTATACCGATTTTGCGGAGGGGCTGGTGCTGACGACAGAGGAAAGTCCTTCCATGAAAATCCGTTTTCCGGAAGATCGCGGACGGATCCGTTTCGGGACCGGAAAACCGGAACGCTGCTTTGTGGCTTCCGACTGTTTCCAGGTCAACGGGACGACGGGGGTTTTCCCGGATACCTATCATCTTCTTCTGGAAGGAGATGTGGAATTCGAGGATCTTTCTCCCTCGCTGACTCTTCTGCGGAAGGAGGGAAGGAGTCTTCTGGGCAACAAGGAACATTTTGATTCGGAATGGCTGACTCTGGATCCGTCGTCGGAGCTGGAACGGCGCCTCGGTTTTTTTGCCGCGCTTCCGGACTTCGGTGTGACGGAGGATTCGAGACGGAAGGCGCTTGCCAAAGCCTGCTCCCAGCTGAAAGGGCAGATCTATTCGCCGTACGAGAATTTTCCGTATCACTGGACGACGCCGGACCGCTGGCCGCATCGGGCCATGTGGCTGTGGGATTCGGTGTTTCATGCGATCGGTCTGCGTCATCTCGACTGGAATCTGGCGAAGGAGTCGCTTGCCGCGGTGTTGGCGTTTCAGCAGGAGGATGGACTCATTCCGCACAGAATGTCGCCCGTGAATCATTCAGAGATTACGCAGCCGCCGATTCTGGCGTTCGGCATTCGTCTGCTCTGCGGGACACGGCTGGATGAAGAGTTCCTGCGCGATTCCTATCCCCGTTTGAAACGCTATCTGGAGTGGATTATGAGACACCGCGATTCGGACGGCGGCGGACTGGTGGAATGGGCGATCGAAGGCGATCCCCTGTGCCGGAGCGGAGAGAGCGGCATGGACAACTCCCCCCGTTTCGATTCCGCCTGCGCTCTGGACGCCACGGATTTCAACGCCTATCTTTCGCTGGAGTTCGAATGTATGGCGGAATTTGCGGAAATCCTTGCGCTGAAAGAGGATGTGAAATACTGGAACGATCTTCACTCCCTCTGGAACGCCCGGATCAACGAACGGCTCTGGAATGAGAAAGAGGGGCTTTACATGGATTTCGATCTACATTCGGGAGAACAGACGGGAGTTGCGGCGTCGTCCGGCTTTCTTCCGCTGATCTGCGGGGCGCCCTCCCGGGAGCAGGCGGAAAAGCTGCTGGCGAATCTGAAGGATCCGGAGACATTTGGAACTCCCTTCCGGGTTCCTTCCATCAGCCGGAAATGCAGCTCGTTCTATCAGAAGGATATGTGGCGGGGACCGGTCTGGATCAACATCAACTGGCTGATCGCATTCGGCCTGGAGCGCTACGGCTGGAACGAGGAGGCGCGGATGTTGCTCGAGGAAACGGCTCGCGAAGAGGAGAAATACTATCTGAAGTATGGAACCTTTTTTGAATTCTACGACGACCGAAGGGAATGCGATCCGCCTCAGCTGCTGCGCAAAGGAGAGTGTTCTCCCTCGAAGCCGTATCATCAGGCCTTCCATGATTACGGCTGGAGCGCGACACTCTATATCGATATGATTCAGAAACTGCAGAATAAAAAACAATAGAGAAAGGATGGAATGAATGATGAAGAAGAGAGAATTTACTCTGATAGAGCTCCTTGTCGTAATTGCGATCATTGCGATTCTGGCGGCGCTTCTTCTTCCGGCTCTGAATGCGGCAAGAGAGAAGGCGCGGAGCATTCAGTGTGTTTCCCAGCTGAAGACGATGGGGACGTATGAAGGATTCTATCTGAATGATTATGATGGAGTTGCGGCGCCTCCATACGGAGTCAACGAGCCTGGACTTCCCAATTATTACATGTACAACTATCACTGGGATTATGTGTTTGCGCGGAACTATGTGACCAATGGGGATTCTCTTCAGATCACGAACGGGAAATTCAAGATTTTCTGGTGTCCGAGCGATCCGTCGAACTATCCGCGGACCAATGAAAGCTACAAGATCCGTCCTCCGCGATCCTATTCGTTTCTGATGGGGTGGGGACGGTGTATGGACAACAGCGGAAAATCCCTTCTTGTCAAGAGCTCGCAGGTGAAACAGCCTTCGCAGTCGATGTTCATGACCGAGCACAATACGGAATCGACAAAATATGCCGATTCCGTTGTCGGATACAATTTCACGACCGGAGAGACCGGAATCTGGGGACCAACCACCGTAGGAATGCATCACAGCAACAAAATGCGGGCCGGTGTGCTGCTGTTTGACGGACATGTCGTCATGGCCCGCTTCCACACCTTCAACACCTCCATGGTCTGGGGGACAACATCCTCATCCTTCAACTGGTTCACCCTCAACAATTTTGCCAATAAGTATTCTCTGCTTCGGAACCATACGTTCTGAGGGGGGCGAAAGATTTTTTCCGCCGTGAGCGGTCTGTTTTCAAAGGAGGTTTTGTTTCATGAAAGGTCTTTTTTCAAGGGTGAGCTCTTTTTTCTCTGGAATGCGCCGGTTTGGACTGCTGCTTGGCGCCGCCGTCTGGACGGGAGGGGTTTTCTCCGCTGCGGGCGGAGAGTTTTCCCGTCCGGCGGACAGTCTGTTTCAGGTGGAGGAGTTCCCGTTCAAACTTGCTGCCGCCCATCCCGGCTGGAGAGGGGTCACGACGCAGAATTTGGAAACCTTGAGATTCCCGGGAGAAGGTCCTGAACTTCGCGATGGTTTTGAAGTTCGGAGAGGAACTTTTCAGATCGGATCGTACGGTTCTCTTGTTCTGGAGGAGGGAAAGAAAGGCGCCGGAAACGAAATGGAGGTCCGACTGAATCTGGAATCCGGAAAACCTTTCGGAATCCAGCTTCTGTTTGTGACCACTTCGATTCCGTTCTCCGCCGGAGAGGATTTCCGCTTCCGGGTCAACGGACGCTGGAACCGTTTTACCGAATATTACTCGCCGTCGCGTCCCTGGCAGATCAACATTCCGAATCGTGCGGAAGGAAACCGGATCGAAATTCCGCTCCGGCGCGGCTCGCTGATCTTTTCCGGTCATTTTCAGGCGATGTTTCAGGATAATCGGAAGTTCAACAGCAAAAACGCCTCTTTCCGGATCATTGTTTCCCCCTCCGAATCCGGAAAAGGAAAATGGAGTCTGGCGTTTCGTGCGGAATACAAGCCGTATCCATCTTTTCCGGTGACCTTTGAAAAGAAGGGGAGGGGAGCGGAGCAGAAATCGCTCTCTCCCGGGATTCATACGCTTGGCGGGGTCCGCTTTTCGGTGTCCGGGGCGGCTCTGGAGAAAAAGCGGAATCTGGTGCCGGAATCCGGTGCGCGCGGCAGGTGGTGGTATCTGCTGTGCGCCGGAGCGGAAGAGCTGTCGCTGGAGCTGACTCTCGCGGACGGAAAACGGGAGAAGCTCCGGCTCCTGACGAATGCGCCTCTCGGAGAGGACGACTCCGATTCCCTGCGCTGCCTGATCTTCCAGAGCGAGGGCAAAGAGGCAAAATCGGTCCGCATCGACGGAAGCGGCAAAACCTTGCCGCTGGCGCTTTCGGTTTCGCAGGACCGGATTGTACCCCGTATCGAGGCCCGTCCGCTTGTGATCCGCCAGGGCCGGGAGTGGAAAGTCGTGGATCTGAAAAAGGATGTGATTCCCGGATCGGCTCTGGATTTCTCCGGACTTCTGGATGCTCCCGCCGGGAAATACGGATTTGTGAAGACGGCCGGCGAAAACTTCGAATTTGAACGGCGTCCGGGGGTCCCGGTCCGCTTCTGGGGGCTGAACGTGACCCACAAGGTCCAGTTCATGTCGAACGAGGAGATCGACCGGATGACAGCCCGGTTCGCCGCCAACGGATTCAATCTGGTCCGCTTCCACCATTTCGACAACTTCCTGCAGAAGGAGGGGGCGGAGGATACCACGTCGTTCGATCCGGCAAAGCTCGACCGGCTGGATTATTTCTTCGCGTCCTGCAAACGGAGAGGAATCTACATTACGCTGGATCTTTACACATCCCGCAAGTTGAAGAAAGGGGAGATCCGGAAGTTCCCGGACCGCTCCGTCTCCGGTCGGGATTTCAAGGCTCTCGCGCTGATTGACGAGGAGGTCATGCAGAACCTGGAACGCTTCGCCGGGAATCTTCTGACCCACACCAATCCGTATACGAACCTGCGCTGGGCGGACGATCCCGCCCTGGCGACGGTCAGCATCATCAACGAGGGGACCCTTTCCAACAATCTCCGCTCCTCCTATGTCCGGAAGGTGTACGACGACGCCTTCCGGAAGTTCCGCGCGGAATCGGACGAAAACCGGACGGTCGACCGTCAGGAGTTTGAACGGAGAGTCTATGCGAACGCCTATTCCCGCTACTCCTCCCGTCTCCGGAAATGGGGTGTGAGGGTGCCGCTGTCCGATCTGAATTACATCATGGACCCCCAGAGCAATCTGTGCCGGAGCTCTCTGGATTATGTCGATCTCCATTACTACTGGGCGCATCCGACGTCGAATATGCCGCGGAGCGCCTCTCCGGATGATGCTCTGGGCGCTCTCGGAGGCATCTCCCTTCTTTTCCCGCATCGTGCGTTCGGACGTCCCTTCGCGATTACGGAATGGAACTATGTGTTTCCGAATGCATATCGTGCGGAAGGGGGATTCCTGGCCGGAGCGTATGCGGCTCTTCAGAATTATGCGATGCTCTGCCAGTTTGATTATGCGTCCAATCCGGTGCGGAGCATCCGGCCTGCGCACATTGTCGGGTTTGAACTGGCGAATGATCCGATTGCGCGGTTGACGAATCTGGCGGGAGCGTTGTTCTTCCTGCGCGGCGATGTCTCCCCGTCGGACAAGCGCTTTGCCTATCGGATTGTTCCGGAGGATGCAAACCGGCAGAACTCCTCACCCGACTCGTTCCGGGAACTCGGACTGATCGCGCAGAGCGGATATTTTCTGAATGATCCGCCGAAAGGAGCGACCGTCGTTTCCGCGTCACAGGCGACTCTCGACAAATTGCGGAAGAGGGGCTGGATCACAGCCCGGGAGTGGGGGCGCGACGGCCTCCGCCGCTCTTCTTCCGGAGAACTGGAAATGAATCTGTTCGAGCGGACTTTCTCGGTGGTGACGCCGCGCAGTGAAGGATTTGTCGGCCGGGCGGGGACTGTTCTGCGGGGGAAAAACGTATCCGGACGAATCGACGGTTCCTTCGCTTCGATTCTGGTTGCATCCTGCGGAAAGACGGAGCTTGCGGAAAGCCGGCGGATTCTGATTCTCCATCTGACGGACTGTCTGAACAGCGGACTTCGCTTCACCTCGGGGGAGCGTCATTCGGTGGACCGGTTCGGCGGACTTCCGGTTCTGGTCCGGAAGGGGGGAGCGGAAATTTCCCTTCGGAGCCGTCTGTCGGGGGGAGCGGAGCTTCATGCACTGGATCTTTCCGGGAAGCGGATCGGGACTCTTCCGGTGGAGCGGCGGGATGGAAGATTGCATTTCCGTCTGGACAACTCCAGCGGCGTTTTCGCCTACGAACTCCTTCTGAAAGAGTAGAAGCTCTCATTCAGAGGAGAGAAAACATGCGGAGTCTGTCCCGTCGCAGGACAGACTCCGCAGAAGAAAATAGGATTCGGATTGTTTATTTGGCCAGGATCAGAAGAGTGGCACTCTTATGCTGTTTGCCATTGTGGGTGAAGGTCCAGTCCGGATTGCCGGACGGCTTGTTCCCGATCCCGAGGTCCGTGTTCTGTTTGGTCTTCCAGTTGTTGACTGCCATGACGGTCTGTTTTTTCGCGGTGTTGTGGATCTGCATGGAGCCGTAATCGCCGTTGGTGGCCATCCAGTCGCCGAAGTCGAAGGTTTTGTCGTCCGCGCCCGGAATGTTCTTCTTGTTGTTCGGCATGTAGTTCGTCGGCCAGAATTCGATGTTGCCTTTTTCAAAGGTTCCGTTTTCCACTCCCGGAACGTCGGATTTGACCCGGAGATCGGTAATCTCAACTTGGAACGGGGTTTTCGGATTCATGCGGGGAATGCCCGCTTCCCGGACGTCGCCGGTGAAGCTTTTCATCGTGACAAAAACACGGCGCACGCCGCCCTGCAGATCCGTCAGACGAAGGTAGTAGCCGAGACGTTCCGCTTTCTTTCCCGCGAAATCTGCGGAGTTGTCCGTCACATAAACCGGATTCCCCTGCGCATCGGTTCCTTTCAGAAGATCCGCCTTGTAGACGAGCTTGTACTCTTTGCTTTCCGGTGCAAAGGTCTGCAGATCCGTCAGATCGGCATCCGCCGCGAACACGCTCCCGCAGACCAGGGCGCCGAGAACAAGAAGTGAGGGTTTCTTTTTCATAACATGCTTTCCTTTCCTGATTGTTTTGGTTGTATCGGATCCGGGATTCTTCCTGCAAGATCCCGGAACGGAATTCACGACCGGTTTTTTTTCAGATACTTCAGTATGACCTGCTTCCGCGGAGTCGTTTCGGAGATCGGACGGGTGTTTTTCGGGTCGGATGAATATTCCAGACTCCAGCCGTGCCACTCCCGGAAGGCGTGATAACACCAGTCCCAGCCGAACTCTTCGAAGAGGCTCAGGACATCGTCAAGCCAGCGTTCGCCGTTTCCGGCCCAGCGGATGACTCCGAACTCCCCGATCAGAATCCGGGCATGATATTTCTGCTGGAAAAGACGGACGGGAAGAAGGGCGTTTCGCAGAAACTTCTTGTCGAAAGGCTTCCCGAACAGCGTGGAGGGATAGGAGATCCGGGAAGCCGGATAGCGCTCAAAATAGTCGCCGCTGTCGCCGACTCCCTGGTGGGTGTAGACCCCGCTCCGGTACATGTGCGCCTGATAGATGATGTTTCGGAACGGAAGGGGTTTCAGATAGGAAAACGCTTCCGGGGAGGCCCATTCGTTGGATTCGATCAGAATCGGCGTTTCGGGATCGATGGATCGGATCGCTTCGGCGCAGTCGTAGTAGCAGCGGTAGTAATCGCGTTTGGAGAAACTCATCTGGGCGGGTTCGTTGTAGAGATCGTAGCCGTAGAGTGAGGGGCTGTCTTTGAAACGGCGGGCGATGATGCGCCAGATGTCCAAATAGGCCTGATAGTGGGGATCGCTGTCGAACATCACGAATTTGGCGCCGTCGGAGTGCTTGGCGGCGCCGTCGGCTGTTCCGAGCGTGCCGCCGGAATTCCTGCGGTTGCCGGGCGGCGTATGCAGGTCGATGATCACCGCGATCCCGAGTTCCCGGCAGAGCGGGAGAAACTTCTCCAGTTTATCCAGCTGACGGAGGATATTGGCTTTCCAGTCCTCCAGACGGGGTTCGTGCGCGTTCATCTGCCAGCGGAGAAGATTGGCACCCATGGCGGCCATGTCCCGGAGATCGTCGGGGGTGATCGCGGCGATGGGCGGACTCATGAAGCCCCGCATCTGCGGCAGGCGCGTTACGCGGTCCGTGTATTCGCAGCGGAAATTTTCCGGAACATTCCAGATCGATTCAAAAACCGCTTTTCCGGAGGCTTCCGCCCGGATGTTGCGGAACACCATCGTGCCGGAGGATTTCTGGATCCCGAACTGGATGGACAGGGACTCGGTGGTGGGACGGATGAAAAATTCCGCCGAATAGTTCTGCCAGTTCGGAGAGCTTCCGTTGCAGAGGGGGGAGACCTGATATTCGGTCCGTCTGCCCATTCCGTCGCGGACCTCCGCAACCGCGAGGATCTTTCCGCCCGCGGGGGACGAGGGGGCTTTCGGGGCAATATCCTTCCAGAGAACTTCGCACCGGAACGAGAGAGAGCGTCCTTTCAAACGTTCCAGGAGCTCCGGGGCGACCACCCACGTTCCTCCGCGCGTTTGATCGCGGCTCTCCTTCTCGTAGGGGATGGAGACGGTGACTTCGTTCTGACCGATCCGGGTGAACGAATCCGCTTTCAGCAGTTCCGTCCGGAAAGGGAGAACCTCTCCCGAGACTCCGCTCAGGGTGAACAGGCTCAGAAAAACAAGTGCGGCAAATTGGAATAAACGCATTATCAACTTCCTCAGAGATAGGGGTGGTAGAAACGGCAGACCGGACAGCCCCGGTCCGGCGGATAAAAATGCGGACAGAGAACCGCCGCGTGACGGACCGATGAAACATGCCCGTCAAAATAAAGAACCGTGTTCCGGCCCTGATGGGAGTAGACCGGTTCATTGGTGGGGGTGCCCGACGAATTGAAGAGTCCTTCATTGGTCTTTTTCTGGAACTGGATCATTCCTTCCGTCCAGAAGGCGGACACGGAGGGGTGTTTCAGTTTGTTGATCTGGTGGATGTAGGCATCGCCGTTGCTCACGACATCGACCGCCTGGTCGGAGAAACGCATGGCGTAAAGTTTGAAAAAGATCAGGTGCGGCGGTTTGGTTGCGCAGATCGCCGTGTCGGTGCAGTACGACGTATAGCCTTTCGCCAGCGCGTCACGGACAAGGGAGGGGCAGAGCTTCGACACCGGCACAGTCGCTTTCTGCCAGGGACAGACCCGCTCCTTCATTCCGAACGCCTCCAGAACATACGATTCATGTCCGTCCGAGTCGATTCCGTTGTTGTTCGGGTAGCAGTACACTGTTGTCCATGTGGTCATGATGCTGATTTTGCCGTCATTGTCGTTGAGGTAGTTGACCAGCGCGATGTTCAGCTGGCGGAAAATGGAGGTGCAGGAGATCTGATGCGCCTTCTCCCGGACTGAACTCAGCGCCGGAAGAAGAAGCGCGGCCAGGATCGCGATGATCGCTATGACCACTAGGAGTTCCACAAGCGTGAACGCTGCAGTCCGGTTCCGGATTTTCCTGAAGAATGTCTGTTTCATCCATTGTCCTCCTGATTTAATGGGATGGGGGGAAGATCTCTTTCAGCGCTTCCAGATACCCCATTCCGTACCGGGCTTCCGGTTCGAGCATGCTTCCTTCGGTCCATTCGTTCCAGCAGTTGATGCTGAAGGTGGAAATGCCGCGCTGTTCCAGGCGTTCCCGGGTTTTCTGCAGAGCGGTCCGGAAGTTCTCCGGCGTGTTCTCCGACAGCGTGCAGGTGTAGGGATACCCCACATGCGGATCCCAGACATCCGTGGTTTCCGTCCGGGGTGCCGGATCCCATCCCATCGTCACATTGGGATAGTAGGGGAGCGAAGAGCTTTTTTCCAGTTCGTCCCAGGCGCGGAAATAGGATTCCATCGCCTCGGGATACGGGTACTCCGCCTGTTTCGGAAGGGGAAAGTGGTGAATCCAGACATAGCTGGCGGTCGAATCAAATCCCAGAGCCTGAACGACCTCTCCGCGGGGACGGTCCTCCTCCTCCCCGGGGAGCACCGGAGACCCCCAGACGATCGCATTGAGATGAAGGCCCGGAAGACCGGATTTGACCGCCCGTTTCCGGAAATCGCTCAGGGCGTCCCGGGTCGCCTGGAATCCGCCGAGACCGCGGATCAGCTCCTGCAGGTGGTAGATGGAGAAATAGGGTTTCCCGTCCCGGAGATAGTAGTTCGGGTGTTTGAAGTAGCGTTCGATGATCGAGTCGGTGATCTGCCGGAACTGTTCCGGATTGACGGCGCCCGGGTAGAGGAGGGCGGGAGGGGTGGAACGTTTCCGCGGATGAATGTCGATCCAGTCATGATTGGCCCACATCAGGGCAAAGCGGAAGGGGTCTCCGGCGACGGCGGGAAGAAAACCGTCGTCCAGGCAGTGCGAGAGGAAGGTGCCGTCCGCATAGTGGTAGTAGTCGAAGATGAAGTAGTCGATCCCGTGCGTCCGGGCCGCGAGAATTTTCTGCTTCATGACCGCCGGATCGGATTCGTCGCAATAGCCCCACAGCGGGACTTTCGGCTGATGGTGCCCGGGAAAGCGCGGACGGGCCGCTTTGACAAGTTCCCATTCGCTCCAGTTGGCGCCATGGGCGGCGGTGTTGCGTTCGTCGCATCGGTGGTAGTTCGGGAAATAGTAGCATCCCACGTCGAATTTCTGCATGATGATTTGTCCCTCCGGAATCAAACTTGAATTTTGGTTTATGGTATATTATATTGAAAAATGGAAAAAAGAAAAGAGAAGTTTATCCGAAAGGAGTGTCATTTTGTCCGAAAATGATCCAGATGACCGCATTTCCCCTCTGCGGGATGTCGATGTGGTTGCGGGGCATTCCCTCATCAGCAGTCCCAGTTGCTGGGAGACCTTCCGGAACAACGACTGGAATCTGATTATCATGGTCTCCGGAGAGGGGGTCGCCCGTGTGGGCGAACACGAGTTCCGGATGAAAAAGGGGTCGCTCTACTTGTTTGCGCCGAGCGGAAGACGGCGGTTCTATTCTACGCGCAGCTGGCTCTCCTACTGGGTTCATTTCCCGCTGCGGATTCCGATGGAATGGCCGGCGCTGGAAGAGGAGGTGGTCTATGCGCTGACGCCCTCCGCGTCCGCTTTCCGGCGGTGCGTGCGGGAGCTGATGGAGGTGCTCAAGCTGGCGATGGGGTGCCGGAGGGGATGGCATCTGCTGGCACTGAATCTGATTCAGAGTGTGATTCTGCGCGGCAACATGCTGTCGTCCCGGAGCGGACCGGTGGACGAACGGCTGCTGAAGGCGGAGGCGTTGCTGAACCAGTTCGAAAGACCGATGGAGATGGATCGGATCGCCGCCGCGTGCGGGATGTCGCGTTCGGTGTTCTATGCCCGTTTCCGCGAGACGTACGGACTTTCGCCGCGCGCATGGAGGGAGAGAGGTCAGCTCAATGCGATTCGGATTCTGCTGGAATCAACCTCGCTTCCGATGGCGGAGATCTGCTCCCGCTGCGGCATGCGGGACATGGCGCAGTTCTTCAAACGCTTCAAGCGTCTTTTCGGCACGACCCCGTCCCGATACCGGGAACAGTTTCTGAGAGACTCAAAGGAGAACAGCCGAGACAAAAATCTTCCACCCTCTTCTGACCGCCGATGAAACGGGGAATCCCGGCCCGGAGATGCTGGAGAGACGGACGAAAACGCGGAAGCTCCGTCATTTTGTTTCGCGCTGCGGAGAGGGGGAATGATTCGGCACTTCCCTGCCGTGCTGTTTTCTCCGGTACGCCGTCGGAGTGATCCCGAATGCCCGGCGGAAGACCATGGAAAAATAGTTGCTGTCCTGAAAACCGCATCCGAACGCGACATCCGAGATGGAACAGTCGTAGCGTGTGGTCAGCCACTCCTTTGCTTCGAGAAGTCTTCTCCGGGTCAGCTGCGCCCGGCACGACTCCTTCTGCAGTCTGTGCAGCAGTCCGCCCAGATAGTTCGCGTTGACTCCGAGCTGCTCCGCCAGATCGGCCAGCGCGATATTCTCCTGAAAATGCTGTTCAATGAAATCCCGGCAGTTTTCCAGATAGAACTGTTCGCTGTGCGTCCGCTCGTTGAGGAGTTCCGCCATGCCGGAGCGGGAGATTTCCAGATGGACATAGTCCTGAATCAGAGATGCGGCCTGTCTGAGTTTTTTTCTGATTTCGGGCGTCATCCGGGCCGGCATTTCGATTCCCGGCGGAAGGTGGACTTTTTTCTCTTCCCGGATGAAGGTCCCGAAAAAGAACACTCCGAGAAGCAGTCCGTTGCGGAGAATCGGAAGCGTATATTCGCAAATCCCGTAGCTGCAGACACTTTCCCGGCATTTGCCGTCCCGCACCTTTCGTATGATCCTGCTTTTGTTTTCGTAACAGCTCAAACTCCCGTCGCGCGATTTATAGTACTGGCAGAACGGCGAATGGTGCTGGTACTGCTTCATATCCAGTCGAAGCGGACGGATCCGATACAGAAGCGGATGGCAGATTTCAAAGCTGATATTCAGCGAATACAGCTCCTCCAGCAGCTGCAGAAGCGATGCAAGATTCATGACGAAACCCTCCTTGACCTGAGAAAATTTAAGATTGTTTTCCGAAAAAATCAAGGTTCTTTCCTGAAAAATATCGTATAATATGACCGGAACAGAAAACGAGAGGTTTTTCAATATGTATGCCATTCAGACCAGTCGGAAACGCGCGTTCCCCGGAGTGGTGATCGCGGGGGGCGGAATCGCCGGGTGTGCCGCCGCGCTCGGTGCGGCCCGGGCGGGAGCAAAGGTCCTGCTTTTGGAAGAGGGAAATGCTCCGGGCGGAATGGGCGGACCCGGAATGATCGCAAAATGGATGCCGGGAACCCGCTCCCCGCTGCGGGAGGAGATCGACCGGAGAATCGCGGAGTCGGAACTGGCTCCGCCCCGGTGCACCGAAGGAATCCTGAACGAGTGTCTGAAGGATGTGCTCTTTCAGATGCTGGAGGAGGCCGGTGTCGAACTGCTCCTCGACACCCGGGTGGTGGATGCGGATTGCGAGAACGGGCATGTCACGGCGTTTTATGCCGCCAATGTTTCCGGAATCGAACGGATCGAGTCTCCGTGTCTGATCGATGCGACCGGGGACGGGGTCGCGGCATTCTGCGCCGGCGCTTCGTTCGAGATCGGAAGAGAGGGGGATCATCTCTGCCAGGGCGCTTCGCTGATGATCCAGATCGGCGGAGTGGATCCGGAGATCCGGACTCTGCCGGAGAGTTTCAATCTTCCCTATCCGGTTCCGGAAGGGGAACTCGAAGCTCTGGGAAAGGAGCATCTGCCCCCGCCGGCCGGACACGTCCTGCTGCATCGGACCGGAAAACCGGGAATCATCTGTGCGAATATGACCAACGCGGTGAAGTTCGATTTCACCGACGCCGTGCAGAAAACTGCGGCGGAACGGCTCTGCCGGAAACAGATTCATGCGATTGTTCCCTTTCTGCGCCGTTTTGTCCCGGGATTCGAGAACTGCTATCTTGCCGGGAGCGCATCGCGGTTCGGAATCCGGGAAAGCCGCCATTTCCACGGGGAGTTCTGCCTGACGGAAGAGGATATCCTCTCCGGACGGCAGTTCGACGACTGGATCGCATGCGGCAATTTCTTCCCCTTCGACATTCACAATGTGGAAGGACACGGACTGGATCCGGCCGGAACGCTGAAGATGAGCCATCGTTTTTATTCCATACCGCTGCGATGCTGTCTGCCGGCCGGTCTGGACGGGCTTCTGCTGGCGGGACGGAATATTTCCGGGACGCACAAGGCGCATTCCAGTTTCCGTGTCATGCCGATCTGTCTGAACATCGGGCTCGGGACGGGCGTGGCGGCGGCGACGGCTCTGCGGCTCGGCTCCTCGCTGCGGAATCTCCCGATGGAACCGGTTCACCGGGAGCTGATCCGTCAGGGTGTGATTCCGCCAGAGAGAAGCTGGAGAAGTCGTTTCCCGGAGGAAAAACCGGAACGTTGTGAACGGAATTCGAAAGAAGAGCGTCTGAACCGATCCCGGCCGGACTCCCGTGGTTCCGGGCAGGGATATGCAACAGAAGAAAAAACAGCGCCGTCTCCTTTTAATTTTTTCTTTCCTGGGGATGGCTGTGTTTTTGATGTTGTTTTTCAAGAGAAATCATTCTGTACTTGAATTAAATTAGGAGCGAGGCATGAAACATTTTTTCACTCTTCTAGAACTCTTGATCGTCATAGGAATCATTGCAATTCTTGCGGCGCTGCTTCTTCCGGTTCTGAATTCCAGCCGGGGAAAAGCCAGGAGCATCCACTGCGTCAGCAATCTGAAACAGCTCGCCCTTGGAGTGCAGTTCTATTGTGATGCGAATGACGGACTTCTTCTGGTCTACGGAGGCTCCAGTGACAACTGGTATCAGAACAAATCGCTGGCCGCCGGCATGCACGCGAACACCACCAGTTCAAGCACCTCCAACATCTGGCCGCCGCAAAGTCTCTGTCCTGCCGCCCCCTATGCACTGAAATACAAACGCATTGAGTACTGTTACGGAATCAACGGCGCCGGTCTGGTCAATACCGGAACGGGAACGTATGATGCCGGTTACATTGATCCCTCCATCAAAGGCACATTGCGGGCGTGTTTCAACTGGAAACGCCTGAAGGGACCTTCCGGAACCATGCTCTTTCTGGATGCGCTCTCGTTCTGGACAAAAAGCGATGCGACGCTGGAAGAGTATCTGGAGGCAGGCGAAACAAGCGCCTCCATGCTGATCGCGTTCCGGCATCCGTCCTTCCGGGCGAACTGCATGTATTTTGACGGGCACATCGGAAATGTCTCCTCTTCCATGACCTATTACAAGAAGTCTCAACCGACTTCGCAGGCGGTCAAGAAATTCTGGTGTCCCTACGATCCCTGATCCATAATGAACCCTGAAAGAAAAGAAAGGCTGTCATGAAATCATTTTTTCTCCTCACCCTTCTGGCCTCCATTCCGCTTTTTTCCGCAGAAGAATTTGCCCCGTGGCTTCCGGAACGGAGAAGCGTTCAGAGAATTCAAACACTTCCACCGCCCCTTTCCCGGAATACGGAGGAGCGTTCTCTGGACGGTCTCTGGAAATTTTCCGGTCTGAGCACTTCGGGCACCCCCTTCCGGGAGCCGGATTCCCCCGCGGCCAATTCCGATCCCGATCTGGATGATTCCAGCTGGGATTCGATCAAGGTTCCGGACAGCTGGTTTCTGAAGTATCCGAAGCAGGAGAAGATTCCCGGACGCCCCTATTTCAAAGGATGGTACCGCAGGGAGTTCCAGCTGGCGCCGAAGGATCTGGATGGGAAACGCGTGCTTCTCTCCTTTGACGCCGTCGCATACGACGCCAAAGTGTTCCTGAACGGGAAGGAGATCGGCATCCACCGCGGGGATTTCACCCCGTTTGAACTGGATGGAACCGAGGCGGCGAAAGCGGGACGAAATGTTCTTGCCGTCCGAGTGCTGACGGACAGGGGAAGAGCCGGAGGAATTCCGCTGCTGGACCATGCCTACGGTTCCAACTGGATTATGAAAGGAGGCATCTGGCAGAGCGTCCGGCTGCTGCTGGTTCCCCGGATCCGCGTTGCCTCCATTCTGGTCACGCCGTTCCGGGAACAGAAAAGAATCGAGGCCGACTACCGGATTGTCAACCACACCGGGAAAACGGAGAAAATCCGTCTGACGGCCCGCGTCACCTCCGCAATCGCCGCGGACAAGGGCAAGGAGATCGGTTCCCGGAGCAGAGAGGTCATTCTGAAACCGGGCTGGAACACCGGAACTCTGGAAATCGCGCTGGACGCTCCGCAGGAATGGTCTCCGGAAAATCCGTATCTGTACCATCTGACGCTGGATACGGGAAGCAGTTCCAGAAGTGTCCGGTTCGGATTCCGGGATTTCCGGGCGCGGAACGGAAAGTTTTATCTGAACGGAAAGGAGATCTATCTTTTCGGGCAGAACATCTCCTCGGTTGTCTACGGCGGACGCGGCAAGAATCCGGAACTCGAACGCAGGCAATGGGAAAAAACGGTCCAGAACTTTCTGGAGACCGGCTCCCGGATCATCCGCACGGCCCATGGTCCGGTTCCCTTCTGGCTGCTCGACATCGCCGATGAATACGGTCTGATGTTTTACATGGAGTGGGGCTGGTGCATCTCCACCAATCTGGATCAGACGGCATTTGTCCGAAACAACAACACCCAGCTGACGGAATTCATCGAGCGCTGCTACAACAATCCGAGCGTTGTCATGTGGTGCGGCGGAAACGAAATCCGCCACCAGAAGCGGCCGGATATCGTCAAACTTCTCTGCGATCAGGTTCGTCTGATCCGGTCCCTCGACAAATCGAAGCGTCCGGTCAGCGTATTTTCCGGAGCGGGCGGATGGTACAACTACGGGGAAAACCGTCTGGACACCGATGTTCTTGACATGCACAACTACACCTCGCTATACGATCCCTGGACCACCATGATGGATCTTTTCCGCCGCCAGCTTGCCGGAATTCTGCGCATCTACGGAGACAAGGAGAAATCCTCCCGTCCGCAGATCGCCTGGGAAAACGTGGGCTACTCCTGGGGCGCCTGGACTCCGGATCTCAAGTTCCGGCGGGGCAATGTGGAACAGTATGCCGAATATATGTCGCGCAAGACCTCCTGGGCGGAACCGAACGGGGTCGGATTTGTCGGGACCTCGCCGCTTTTCAAGGCGGTCGGTCCGGGATTCGGATCATGGGCGCAGCTGCGGTACGGACATCGGATTTTTGAATATTTCCGTCTGAATCCCGGATTTGCGGGATTTGCGCCATGGTTTCCGGCCAATGACTCGTCCCTGCTCTGGAATCAGGAGGTGTATCCCTCCTTTCTGAATCAGGAGGAGCTGTTCCCGCATCATTTCTTCCTTGACCGTCCAGGGGAGTGGAAATCGACGGTGGTCAATGACAGCTCCCGTTCCTACTCCAGCATTCAGCTGGAATGGTATCTTCTCAACCGGAAAAAAGAGATCATCCCGCTGGGGAGGAAAACGCTGAAAACCCTTCCGGCGCACGGCCGCGTGACGGGAACGGTGCGTCTGGAATTTCCCTCTTCGCTTCCCGCGGGGGACTATCAGCTGCGTCTGGCGGTCCGGAACGGAAAGGAGCTGATCGGACGCAATTACTACAACATCCATCTTCAGGCCTCCAGCCTTCTTACGGAAAAAATTCCATCCGCGAAACGGATTTTCATTCTGAACACGGGAGCGGAAAAGAATGTCCGGAAACTGCAGGAGATCCTCAAGGATCACAAGCTGGAAGCCGGAACGGTCTCCAGTGCCGCGGAGGCCGGAAACGGCTCCGTCCTGATCGTTCCGCCGGAATTTGCACAGCCCCAGCAGCTTGACATGGACCGGGATTCCGCCCTGGAACGCTTTCTCCTCCAGCGGGGGGGAACGCTTCTGGTTCTGGAACAGAAGAATCTGAAAACCGTGTTTCCCGGCAATCACATTCTTCTGCCGCACAGCACGACGTTTGTCGACATGGTGAGCCCTTCGCATCCGGTGTTTTCGGGTCTGGACTACTGGCATTTTGACACGTGGATGAATCCCGATCACGGTTTTGTCATTTCCCACAGTCTGGTTCCTTTCACGATGAATGCGGTAATGGTCAAGGGTCCGACGATTTCGCGAACGAATTTCGGCTCGGCGCTTGTCGAGGCGACCCTCGGCAAAGGACGGATGATCCTCTCCCAGCTGGATGCCGTTGCCAACCGGGAACGCGACTGCGTTGCCGCGAAATATCTGCGGAATCTTCTGGCATATGCCATCGGCGGGAATTACTGGAAGGAGGCGCGTCCTCTTGCCTCGATCCAGCGCTATTTCGAGCTGAAAAAGGAGAGAGTGTGTTTAATTGACCTCTCCTCCAGCGTCACCACCGGATTCCGGGACGAAACGGACAACGACGGGAAAGGCGGCTGGACCGATCAGGGCGGCAACGATTTCCGCAGAATGCCTCTGGGTCTGCAATCCGCAAGCGGAGTACCCTTCCGGATTCTGGATCCGGCGCGGAACAACGGCCGCTCCTGCATTGTTCTGCAGGGAACGAACCGGCCG
>ERZ824600.1334-NODE-1334-length-30850-cov-34.394610_pt1 | contig 30850 bp, 35 predicted proteins | sample MGYA00519933_ERZ824600 | MGnify/ENA primary metagenome ERZ824600 (study PRJEB31778, sample SAMEA3449178) | human gut metagenome | biome: human gut; feature: human-associated habitat; material: faeces | place: United Kingdom | collected 2010/2012 ... | reverse complement strand
ATTGCCTTGATATCCAGTGATTGAATAAAGGCAAGCACCTTTGCCTGCTCTGCCTCCGGTACCCGATACACCCGCATAGCCGCCGTCAAAAAGCGGCTGAGCTTGCGTTCCAACGGAAAATGAATATCACATTTTCTCGCCATATAGCTGCGCATCAGTCCCGCCGTGCCGATTTCCATCTCGTAAAAGTCGCTCTCGGTATTATCGGGAAAATCTTCACCAAAAATCTGCTTCAGCTCTGCCGTGGTATGCAGGTAAATATATTCCGATGTGTCGGGTAGGGAATAGGCTTCAATGTAGATTTCCCGCAGGTTCTCGTTCTGCTCGGTCAGGGTCAGTTGGATCGCCGTTTCCACCGCATAGGCGTAAACCGGCGGCAGCTTGCTGTCTGCAATGCTTCTTGCCACGCCGAACTGTCCGCCGAACATTGTTTCGGTCAATTCCAGCAAAATTCTGTCTTTGGTAGGAAACAGATTCAAATAGCTTCCCCTTGCCACGCCCGCTTCGTCCACAATCTGACCGACAGAGGTGTTTTTATACCCCTGCTCCAAAAAGAGACGGACGCACACGGTCAGTATTTTCCTCTTTGTTTCACTGCTGTCTCTCCGCAAATATATCACCTCTCTTCAAGTGTTTTAGTATACATACCAATAATATCATATCAAGTACAAAAAGGCGAGTGGAATTTGAAACTTTACCTCCGTAAATTGTGACATTTCCGCAAACGCTGGCTTCTTCCATTACTCACGGAACTTTATGACTTCTTGAATACTACCCGCAAAGGAAAAGCCGCCGTCTGTTGACAGCGACTTTTCTTACTTAGTATTAACAGTATATAAGCTCACTTAAAATGATTTCCACAGCGGCATTTATGAGCAGAGGATGCTTTGGTTTGCTCCAGCTTCTCCTGAATTTCCGATACTTGTGGTTTTTATTTTAGTATGCGGTCGCCCTTTTGTCATTGAACGCATAGTTTAACCGGGCACCGCTTATTTTAGGACAAAAAAAGAACCCATATCCTTGTGATATGAATTCTGTGTTTTCTGTCTTTATTCCTCCCGCAGACCCGTATCGGACAGTCTTTCGTCTATCCGCAGGTCAATCAAAAATTTAATCCCCAGCGCCAGCAGGCCAAACATATGACAATGCATGCCAAAGGAAAAGCCCCTCATCATTACCTTCCACAGTCCCTGGGAAATGCGGTGCACTTCTTTTCCGAAAGCAAGCTTCTGAAAACATTTATGTCCCAAAGCATCCCCCTCGTAGGTGCGAAGTGTTTTCCGGACGGCTTTCATGGATTTTCCGTGCTCCACGTATTCCATCTTGGCATCAAAAAAAGCGGCAAAGAAAAGAGTATACCGGACGAGTCCTTCATAATCCCGGTATGCGCTTCCGCCGGCTGTTATCTGCTCCTGAACCGTATGGGCAATCTGCAGCCAGCACTTTGCGGACTCCGGTTTGTACTGATAGGAAATCGAGTCGTCGTTTTTCCGGTAGATATAGCCGATATCGTCCATAAAACCAAACTTTGCCTGATACAGATAACATTGCAAGTTAAACAGCTTGTCCTCCGCATAGGCAAGATTTTGAAAGCAAATGCTATGTTCATCCAGAAAATCTTTTCGGTAAAGCCGTCCCCAGACATACGAAAGTGTGCCTACGGAAAAGAAACCTTTGAACCGGAAGTCCTCCTCTTCCCTGTCAAGTGAAGAAAAAGCTTCATGTCCTGCTGCCGGCAGAAGTCTGCCGTTCCAGTTTCTCTCGTAATTGCAGACAACAATGTCCGCCTGCTGCCGTTCCATCTGCTCCGCCAGTTTTTGCAGGATATCCGTTCCCGCAAGGCAGTCATCCGCATCTAAAAAACAGAGATATTCTCCCCTCGCCATTTTCATGCCGGCATTCCGTGCAGCCCCTGCGCCGTTTTTCTCTTCTTTATAAATACAAACCCTGTCATCCGTCCGTGCATAACTTTCGCAGATGGACAGACTGTTGTCCTTCGACATATTGTCCACTAAAATAAGCTCCCAGTCTGTAAAGCTCTGCTTGAACACGCTGTCCAGCGCCTCTTTTAAGTATTTTCCCGCATTGTAGACCGGAACTATCACGGATATTTTTATCGTTCTGTCAGGCATATGGTCTTACCCCTTTTCATCCTGTTTACTTTGTGTTTTCACCCTTTTATCCTGTCACCCCATGGCTCTCATCTTTTCATCCTGCCGAATGCTTTGCTCCCCATTCTTTTTAACAACCGTAAAAAATCCTTACATTCCGCCGTCCGGCAGTAACATAACAAGAGCAGTACATTCGGCACCACCATACATATCACAAAACGCACCAGCAGATTGCCGAGCGCTCCGCCCTCATACCATCTGCAGCATACATGGGTCAGTCCCCATACCGCCGCCATAACCATCAGATGCCAGGCATATTTCAGGAAAAATTTCACCGGTTTTTCATGGAAACGGTGTTTATAAAGTACATAGGGCTCCACCCAGAAGGAGGTCAGCAGGGTGCTGCAGAGCGTTCCTAAAAATACTCCGGCAATCCCCAAATTTTCCACCAGCAGAATGGAAATAGCCAGATTTAATACAGCTTCAATCAGGGATTTGTAACGGTCGTACCAGAACAGCCCCATGGACTCCTTGAAGATGAGCACCGCCCGTCGGGTACCCGTCACAAAAAAGTTGATGCACAAAATCAGCACGATGTCCTCCGTAAACAGATATTGCTTTCCGAATGCCAGCTCCACAAATGGGTTCAGCATTTCCAAAAGGCAGATGCCCGCAAACCCAAACATCCACTGTCCGATGAAAAATAAATCTGCAAATACATGCCCTACTTTTTCGCCGTCCTCGGTAGCTCCTAAATTGCCCACACTGGCGGTAACCCCCTGCAGCGCCTGGTCAAGCACCTGCCTCACGGAGCCGATCACCAGATAATAATTGGAATACACACCCGCACTGATGACCCCAACAAAGCCGGATATCAGCAGATTGTCGGTATTGTTGACCGCCACCTCGCCGATTTTATGCATCAGCATGGCTTTTACATTTTTTATAATGTCCTTCCGTTCGTTTTCCGGCAGTTTTTCCTCACACGTTTCTTTCAGATACGGAAACAGCCGGTCCGCCTGCTTCGACATCACAATATTCGCCGTAATGGTGCAAACCACCGCCGCCAGCAAAAACAGAATGAAATTTTTCGTGGTCAGCAGAATAATTATCTGTAAAATATCCTGAATAACCAGAAATCCATTGTGGTTTATCACAGTCAGATAATTCATCTGATGCGCGTCCACCAGCGTCTTTTTGTAAATCAGCAGATAGGAAATCACCGAATTTAACAGATACAAAAGGTAAATCAGAAGCAGGTGGTCCACATCCGGACGGTTCTTCATAAGCACATTTAAAAACGGGATGAGGCACAGACCTGCCACCAGCACGACTGCTGCCGTTATCCGGTAAAAGGTGCGGAACATCCGCATTAAAATCTGCTGTTTTTTCGTGTCTTTTTGGGCAATGGGACCGTACAACGCATAGGTGATTGCCGTGCCAACGCCCAGCTCCGACAGGGATAAGATATTCAGAATGTCCGTAAAAAGACCGTTGATACCCACATAGCCTTCACTCAGTGTATGCGTAAAAACCACTCTGGTGAAAAATCCCATCAGAATGGCTGTAATCTGCGCTATAAATGCCACGGAGGTATTCACCATGGAATACTCTGTCCTGCTTTTTTCCGCCATATTTATTGCTCCCTTGCCACCGTGTACTTTTTAAGCTCCGATTTCAGGTATTCATAGCGGAGTTTCTTTTCTTCCTTTGCAAAATGCACTGCTCTTTCCTGCACCGGGTTGTTCCCATAATCAAGGACTTCCTCTCCGAACTGCTCACTGGTGAGGTCAAACCGGCAGTCACCGACTACATTGTAGCAATGATAATTGCCGCCGGGTCTTAAAATGCCGTACACCTCTCCGCCGAAGATATCCTGCGCCAGAAAAGCTGTAATGGAGCACTGCCCCAGTGTTTTATTATCTTCCGTCCAGCCGTCCCTCAGTCTGGGCGCACAAGTATCCGCGCACCAGATGTGCGTCAGCGCGTCGTATAAATCTATGGGTGTATGTATTCCTTTGTATTCGTCCGTTATTGCCGGAACTGTCGCATTCTGCCAGCCCCAGAAATTGTATTCCATAAAACACATCCTTTCCTTTATTTACCGTACTTATCGTCAAAGCTGCGGATTTCCGCCAGCACATCTTCCGTACTGCTCTCCCGGCATTTTTATCTGTTCTTTTTTGCTCCAGTATTCCCGGGCTGTTTTGAATTGCTCCTTTGTCATATTGGTCTTCATACCCTTCCTGTCAAACGCAAATCTGCTTAAATCACAATCCCGTTGCAATGGTCTATCTCATGCTGGATAATCTGCGCCGTAAAGCCGCTGTATTTTCCGTGTTGAGGTTTGAAATTACCGTCCAGATAATCCACTTCTATTTCTTCGTACCTTGTGCAGGCTCTGACCCCATCCAGTGAGAGGCAGCTTTCCTCCGTCCGATATTCGCTTGCCTTCTTTGTAATTATCGGATTAATCATGGCAAACTGAAAAGGTCCCGCCGCTACCACGATAATCGCTTTATTCACACCTATCATGTTTGCTGCCATGCCCACACATATTCCGCTGTTCGCCCTTAGTGTATCCAATAAATCCGTTACCACCTGCCGGTCTGCTTCTGTCGCCGGCTGTGCTTTCCGGGAAAATATTTTTGTTCCTTTTACTATTTTCTTAACCATAACTCCTGTCCCTGTCTGCAATAGTATTTCTTTCTAAAAAATGCATCTATGCAAATATGCCATTTTCTATTTCAGCAATTTTCTTATCTGCCCATCCGTCGCTATCGGATAAATTTCATGCATTTGCTCCACTATCTGCCGCCAAGACTCCTGCGGGTCGTCCTTATAGTGGGAAGTCACATAATCATAGCCGAACAGGTGCTCCGGTGAAGAATACACCGCCACATCCCAACCGTATTCTGCGCCTTTTTTATTGACACGCTTCTTGAAGTCGCAGTTGCAAAGATATGTCTGCATCATAAGTCCGGTAACCGCACCTTCAAATCCTTTATAACCATCCTTGCCAAAACCTGCAAGCTTCTTCAGTTCACTGGAAAATATTTCCGTGTCTTCGTTTCCCTCCATAAAATTTTCCATAATTCGTTTGTGCTTCAAAGGTGCTTTTCCGTCTTCATACAGAGCATCAAAATCATACCCGTCCCGCCGGTAGTTGGCAAACACCGGCAGCCATTTTTTAGATATAAAACCGGCTTTTTTATCGAAGAACTTACCGTATACGATGTCATGTTTTCCGGCTATAATCGCCCGCCATAGCCAGGGGTCTTTTTCCGGAATATCACACCACCAGTATTCCGGCGTCGTTCTTTCTTCCATGGAAAACCCCGGGATGTCATTCTTAAACAAGGGAAGAAATCCCACTTCATTGATGTATGCGATTGCTTCCTCTACCGTATGAATGCACTCCGGGTCATCCCATTTCACTCCATACATAATCCATTCGCCTGCTTCGTTACCCATTGCCTACTCCCATTTTCCATGCTGTTTCACTTTCAGAGAATCAATTTTCCATGCGTTTTAATTATAATACATTGTGCATGTATTTGAAATATTTTCTCCAAAATAATGCTGTGTACCGGTTAGCGTAATAAAAATCTGATCCATTAAGAAAGATCCATCTCCTCCACAAAGGCACTTTCTTTTCTGTTTTACATTTCAGTGCCTACCCCTTGAAGATTTGTAGGCACTTTCTTTTCTGTTTTACATTTCAGTGCCTACCATCATGAATATCAGTGCCGTTGTTACGTATGCTTTGTAAATGTTTCAGCGTTAGATTACAGCATAAAACAGGGCTGCCGCCCAGCAAAAATATTTGTCAGCGCGACAGCCCTTGATTTGTTACTTTCTTGATTTGTTACTTTCTTGATTTGTTACTTTCTTGATTTGTTACTTTCTTGATTTGTTACTTTCTTTATTATTGCCTATGATTTAATCCCACTTCTCCACTGCCTTATTATAGTACTCCATCAGCACCGGTCTGGTAAGCCGGTTGATCTCCACATCTTCCGCCATTTCGTCCTTTCCAAACAAAAAGAGAGCCGAAACATTCTCCGCGCTTAAGTACTTTGTCTCCACATCAAAGGTCAGCTCTTCCTTCAGTTCCTTCCGGCTTGCCATATTGAATCCCCAGTCGCCGAACGCCGGCACCTGCAGATGATACGGCTTTACATAAAATCCTTCGCTTTCGATGGTATGGTTGATGCACCAGAAAGCTTTTGTGGCATAGTAAGGGCTGGTGGACTGCACCACCATAACTCCGTCATCCTTCAGGTGGTTGCCGCACATCCGGTAAAAAATATTGGAGTACAGCTTATTTAAGGACTCACTGTTCGGATCCGGCAGGTCCACAATAATCAGATCAAACATATCCTCCGACTTTTCCAGATATTCATAAGCATCCGTATTGATCACATGCAGTTTTTCCGATTGCAGACTGTTTTCATTTATTTCTGTAATGTTTGGATTGGTGGAACAGATGCGTATCATCTCGGCATCCAGATCCACAAGGGTAATGTCCTTTACCTCGTCATATTTGAGAACTTCCCGGACTGCCATGCCGTCTCCGCCTCCCAGAATGAGTACATCCTCCCTTTTAGAAAGTTCACTCATGGGAACATGCACCAGCGCTTCATGATAGCGGTATTCATCCGCCGTGGAAAACTGGCAGTTTCCGTCTATGTAAAGCCGCACGTCATCCCGGTGCTTCGTCATAACTATTTTCTGATACTGCGTCTGCTCCATATAGATAATGTGGTCTCTGTACAATCCGTCTTCAATACTGTCGGAAATATTATCCGCAAACAGGATACCCACTGCCATTCCTACAGCAAGGATACCCGCAATCACACGGTAAATCCGGATGTTCTCCACCCGCTCTCCAAAACGCCACAAAATCAGTATGGCTGCTATAATATTCAGAAGTCCGCACAGAAACGATGTGGCAAAGTATCCCAGCTGAGGCAGCAACAGCAGGGGAAATGCAATAGAACCCAAAAGACCTCCGATATAATCGAAGCTGAAAATGGAGGAAAGCGTAACCGACAGGTTATTTTCGTCCGCCTCAATAATCCTTGTCATAATGGGGATTTCCGCTCCTGCCAGTGTACCGATCAAGAGAATTTCCGCATACATGACGGCAGCATAATTGCTGATGTAAATATTGGAAAGAAAAAGCAGAAGGGAGCTTACGCCCCCAACCACACCGATACTTAGCTCAATTGTCACAAAAACATGAAACAGATTTTTCTTAAAATATTTGGAAATATAAGAACCAAAACCAAGCGCTGCCATATAAAGTCCGATGGTTATGGAATACTGCAGGGTACTGTTTCCCAAAAGATAGGAGCTTACCGCACTGATAATCAGTTCATAACACATGGAACAGCCCGAAATAATCAGGGTTGTCAGCATCAGAAGTCTGTATTTCTTACTCATGTCATTTTCCTTCCGTCTGCTTTGTAAAATTATTAATCACAATCAGACCGTATATTACTGGATAACGCCGCTTACGATAAAAGCAATGCCCAGAAAGATACCGAAAATCATAATACCGGCTGCCTCATTCTTTTCCTTCAGCGCCACATTAAAATTGAATTTCCGGTTTACCAGGTCAACTAAAAAGTACGCAATGATAAATGCCGCAATGCCGACACCCGCAAAGGCTACGGTGTCCAGCACTCCCTGTAATAATTCTACTGCCTCGCCCACCGTATTGGAAATGATGGCAGAACGGATGACAAACCCGAGGCTGGCATAAATCCCCGCTGAAACCCAGCCTACCGCTTTATTCCCCTCCCGGATTTCCTGCGGAAAATCCACCGGAATAACCAGATCAATGATAAAATAGCCAAGCATCATCATGACAAGGCCGACCCCAAGATACACAATTGTTTCCAATGCTACTGTTAACATACTCTTTTCTCCTTTTAACTGTTGGCTGTTTTTAGTTACTGTTGGCTGTCTTTAGTTACTTTTAACTGTTTCTACTTTCCGCTGCTGATTCCTCCGCTTGAAGAATTCCGGCTGTTGATGCTCGACTGCCTTATGGAATTGGAATAGGAATCAAAGTAGCCGTTGCCGATATTATGTACGGTGGAGCCGTCATACATGGAATATGCCGATGGCGTGCTCTTGTAGGAGTTCGCATCCGAAGAATATCCCGAACTGTAATAATGACTCCGGTACCAGCTTGTATCTGCGCCGGTGCTTCTGTACGGGGAATTGTCCGAAGCATAATTGTACTTACGGTTCGATATCTGTACATATACCACATTTTCTTCCGATTCCGGATGGTAAATCAGGCAGTATTCCTTCTTGGTAAGAATGGCTATTTCCGCATCTGCCTCATCATCCTTCTGGGTAACGGACACGGTATTGCCGTCCACACCTTTGATGATATCCTTTGCCACATCATCCGTAGTAGCATCCTTAAAATACTCGTACACCGTTGCCGTCTGGTTCGCATTTCCCGTAATGGATGTCTTATAATTATATTGACCTGCGGATTCCAGATACGTGGAAATCTTTTTGCTGTCGGCCGCTATATTGGAAAACACTGTATTAAAAATAGGCGGTATAATCATAAACAGGAGCATAAGGGCAACGACAATCCCCAATCCCCGGGCACTGTTTTTCGGTTTTTCAAATCCGGTTACCACAATCTGTTCTTTCTCTACATATTCTCCCTTAGAGTATTCCGTTCCGTCACTCCACATCTCCACCGACAGGGTATGGTCTTCGGCTTCGTCTTCAAATTCCAGAAACGTTGCGCTCTCTCCCGGGTCCACATCCACATCTCCGCCGGAGCTTCTGACCACCTGTGTCCCTTCGTCCACCTTATGCCATTCCGGTCCGATTCTGCCTCCCACATCGTTTGCCGGCCATGACACCGAATATTCATTATAAAAATCATCACAGGAAAGCCATGCCTCTCCATTGCGTGTCCGCAGCCGGTACTCCGTCCAGAATTTGCCCGGATCCTGAGTGTTTTCATACCGGATAAAACCGATTACCTTTCCTGCCAGGCCATTGATGTTAAGCAATGTTCCAATCTGATAGCCCATTTTCTCCTTCCCCCTTTGCCTCTTCTTCTCTGATGTCTTTACTTCTGTTCCGTATCCGCCGCCTCTGCCGGGGTTCCCGGTTCCGGTGCAATCTCTCTTTGCACGGAACGCATCACGATTTTTTCCGCCCCGAACAGCGTCTTCAGTATTTCCGTAATTCCTTCCACCACTTCATCCGTACAGGAGAAGATATCCACTGCCGCATAACCGTATTCGGGCCATGTATGCACCGAAAAATGAGAGGTGGAAATTACCGCAAAATAAGTCACCCCTATTGGTTCAAATTTATGAATACATTCCTCCACGATATCCGCGCCCACATATTCTATTGCCCGGTGCGCTGCCCTCTTAATGGCTTCCGTATCATTTATGATTTCCGAACAACCATATAAATCCGCAATCAGCTGTACTGCCATTTTCCCCGCCTTCCGTAATTGGTCTTCGATTCTTCCTTTGATGCTCCGCATTTGCTGCAGTTTGCGGCATCGGAGCGATTGTACGCCCCACAGTATTCACACAGCCAGTCCGGCTCATTGGTCGTAAGCGCCTTTTCTTCCTCTGTCAGTGCTGCTGCCTCTATATCCTCCGGCAGGTAAAAGATTGTTTCCACACCGCGGGCTCTTCCGCAGGAGGTGCATGCGTCAAAGCGTGCTTTAATCCCTTTCTTTCCACAGTACGCACAGTCCCAGAGACCTTCAATCCTTGTTCCCATAACATTCCGCCTTTTCTCGTAAACAAACATTTTTGACCATTATATCATATGTATTGTAGTATTTCCATTATAAACTACGCACGTTTTCAGAACCCTTCGTGCAAAAAAGGCAAAAAAATACCGTCTGCACGGCATTTGCCTGTTGCAGGCGGTATTTTCCCGGATATATTCTATTTTTCTGCCTTGATCAGGTTTTTATAAAACCGCACGGCTCCCGGCAGACAATTGTACTCAATATTCTCATTCAGTCCGTGCATTCCCTTCATCTGCTCCGGTCCGTAAACCACCGGTGCAAAACGGATACAGCTCTTGCATACCGGCTGGTAGAACTGGGCATCGGTCGCTCCCGTCATCACATAAGGGCTTGCCGGAAGTCCCGGGAAAGTTGCCGCAATGGTCTGCTCCACAAGGCGGAACGCCTCTCCGTGAATGTCCACAGGCTCTGTGTAGTCGTTGGCATGCAGCACTTCGGTTTCCAGTCCGTGCTTTTCAGCTACCTTCCGGATAATCTCCAAGCTTTCCTTTTCTCCCTGATGGGGAATGAAACGCATATTGGCGCCCACATAGGCTTCCTGCGGCAATACATTATAGGCATCGGAGCCCTTCTGTACGGTAAACGCAATGGTTGTCTTTAACATGGCTCCCGCCTGTGCACTGATGGCCGGCAGAACGGCATTTAAGAGCGGGCGGAACAACCACAGATTACCGAATACCAGTTTCATTCCGAAGCCTGCATACGGAGACAGGCGGGTAAACATGGCCGCCACCTCAGGCAGCATCTTTTTTTTGAACGGGGAATGAGTCTCTACTTCATTGACAAAAGCTGCCAGTCTGGCAATGGGAGTTCCCTTTACGGGAGTGCTTGCATGACCGCCGTTGCTTCTGGCAGTGAACTTTACATCCCCCTTTCCCTTTTCAAAAACACCTACCATGGCAAAATTACCATGGATACCGCCGATGGGGTCCGTAATAATACCGCCGCCTTCATCGCATACTAAAAATAATTCAATACCTCTTTTCTGAAGCTCTGCCACAATCTTGGGCGCACCGTCCCCGCCCCACTCTTCTGTGCAGGAGGATGCCAGATACACATCGGTAGGCGGTACAAAACCTTCCGACAGCAGCTCCTCCACGGCCTGGAAGAATGCCATGACCGAAGCCTTGGTGTCGGAGGTTCCTCTGCCCCACACCTTACCGTCCGCAATATCTCCGGAAAAAGGCTCATGCACCCACTCCCCTTCCGCAGGAACCACATCCTGATGGCTCATCAGAAGAATGGGCTTCTGTGAAGACTTTCCTTTCCAGTAAAAAAGCAGATTTCCGTCAATTTCCGTTTTTTCCAGTTTTTCATGCACAAGGGGAAACAGCTCCTCCAGGACCTTGTGGAAGCCCAGAAACTTTTCCACCTCCGCCACATTGGCATGGGATGTGGTATCGTACTGCACCATTTTAGAAAGTTTACGTGCCAGCGCCAGGGACTCTTCCTCGGACTCTTTTGCTACATAGGTCGATGTTTTCGACGGCATCAGAAGTGTCCTTATGACCGCAATGAGCAGAAGCAGCAGAATGAGTGCAAGCACTGCAAGAAGTATAAAACCAATGTATTTCATATCTGACCTCTTTCCTTAAGATTCTTTGATATTCCCGGTCTTACTTCCTGCCGCATTCTTCTTTTTAAACAGCAGGTAGGCAACACCGATGGCAATGGCTCCGGAAGGAATAATCATAAAACTGGTGGAACCTGTCAGGGAAGGCACCAGAATAAACAACAGACTCATAACCACTAACGGCAGGGCTGCTATCTTCATATTTTTACGATAGTACTTGTATGCCATGGCGCCAAACAGCGCCGGAACCACGTTTTCAAATGCCGGCTGCAGAACCTCACTCTGTAAAATGGGCTGCAGGGGAACCATCAGAAGTACGCCGATTGCCAGCACCAGTATGGTAACAAGGGAGGAAGTGGCAATGGAAATCGTGGAAATGATTTCATTTTCCGGAGTTCCGGTCTTTGCCCCCACCATATCCCTGGCATTGACGGCACAGGGGATTTTCATATTAATGAGGTTGCCGGTGATAAATGCCAGATAACCGCCTCCCGCTCCCAGCATAGGTGTATAAATTAAAAATTCTGCAATACTGCTGACCAGCCATACCAGTCCTACGGAAAGAAATCCCTTTCCTACCGCTCCAAGATCCGGATAGGCTCCCAGCATCCCGCCTATCAGAAAAGGCGCTCCTACCAGCATGATCAGTGTGGCAATGCTGACGATTCTGCCGATCACATGGGTCTTTCTTGTATAACTGTCCCAGACAGCTGTTTTCTTATCTTCTTCCATTTTGTAATCCTTTCTGTCATATCCTAATCCGAATATTTTCCTGTCGGGCATGCTTTCCCGTCAGGCACGCTTTCCTGTCAGGCAGCATTTCCCGTCAGGCAGCGCCCTACAGCAGTCCCGCCAGAACAGCCGCCAGCATACCGGCAATCATGCTTCCGGCAATGGAAAAGCTGTCCACCCAGGCCTGTTTCTTTTTCTCTATCAGATAAACAAAGCCCGCCATGACAAGCGCCGATACCGCCAGCACAATCAACGGAATATAGTCTCCGTTAAAGGTAAACAGACCGTTTTCCGATACAAAACCGCCAATGTATCTTCCCATATAAGTACTTACCAGTCCGATAAACATGGCTGTCATTGCCATGTCCCCGAAACCGGGCTTACCGCTCTTTTTGTCCGCCGTCAGCTTCTTTGTGTATTTTTTATTCAAGAATACTGACATAACCATTCCCCAGATAATGCAGATGCTCATCAGGAGCGCAATGGTGGAGAATGCCCCCGGTGTCATTTCCGCAGCCGAAAGGGTACTCAGTCCCACCTGCTCCGCCGCTGCCTGGGCCACCTGGGTTTCATAGTGCAGGGCGCCGATTACGGACAGGCGCAGCCAGGGCCAGGGAGTTCCCAAACTTCCCGACAGCGCAATGACTCCCAGCAAAATTCCCACACTGGGCAGCAGGGAAAACGTGGCGCTGGAAATAATCGTACGCTTCATTTTCGTGGTATCCATGCCGATGGCCTTGCCGGTGCGGTAAGCTCTCACTAAGAAAATAACACATACCACTGCCACGAAAGCAATGATTCCGCCGCAGATTGCATACATTGGCACACTGTTTAACTGATTTAAGATTGACATACGACTACTCCACCTTCTTTTACCGTAATATTCATATCGTCCTTCACATAGGCAAGAAACTCTTCCCCGAGACTGTCGATGACAGGCATCTTGCTGTTCTCCAGCCATACATCCGCTAAAATAGCGCCGGCTGCAGCCAGGGAATCAATGGGTTCGGAAAACAGCATGCAGGCCGGCTGTCTGCCCATGGAACAGGCGCAGTACAGTACCAGTCCACCCGTGGTGGAGCCGATGGTAGCCGGCAGGCACAACGCCTTTCCCGCCATCTGCTTGCCGTAAAGGTCCGGGTTGTTCTGGTCGCCGCAGGTTGCTTTTTTATCTCCAAACTGTAATGCCTTCTGGAAGGATGCCAGTGTATTGAGTCCTCCGTGGGACACCAGGGCTTTTGCTTCCACAGTCCCTTCCGCTATCACTCTGCCTTTAAATTCTTTCATCTTTCTGCTCCTCCCTTCGTAATCTGCTCTAAAATTTCTTCATCCGTATAATATCTTGCGCTGGTATAGGTTCTCAATTTATTGCTGGAAGTGATGACAGGCATCTTTCCGCTGAGAGGATTGTTCATGTACATGAGAGGGCATATGTAGGAAGTGATGACACCGGTCTTTTTTAAGACTGCCGCATAGGGCGTTTCCTCAAATTTCTTAAGAACCGCCGGTGCTGCCGTAAAGACGGTCGGAATACAAACTTTGGTCTTTCCGGCTTCTTTTAAGCCCTGCTCCACTTTTTTCGTCCAGTCAATCAGCTGGTTTAAACTCATATGCGGGCATCCCATAAAGCACAGCTTCGGGGTGGCATCCTTCTTTTTCCAGATGACCGGATAACTGTCATAAACCCGCTGCAGCTCCGCATCGTCCACCACATAGACTTTTGCTCCCTCTGCCACAAGGTCTTTTCCGTATTTCACTGCCTCCGGGGTAATGTTTTCCACATGATATAAACCTACCGCACCGTTAGACGCTGTTGCGGCGCCGAAATCCTTCAGATAGGTCTTTGCCGCTTCATCCAGTTCTCCGCCAAGCCACTTGTCCAGCCCCTCTATATAGGGTACGTCAGCCATAACCTTCATACCGATGGCAGAGCCGAGCAGCTGCGCCTCCGGCTTCTTTGTGGTCTCAATTTTTACCACCCAGGTTGCTTTTCTGCCTTCGTCCGTAAGCAGACCGAACCGGGGCACATAGCCTGCAACCGACCCCATAAGGTCAATAATGCCGGAATTCCGGTTGCACCTTGCCCCCAGAACAGAGTTGGCATAAACAACCGCCGAAGACTCTGACCAGGAAAGCACCTCACCCATTGCAGGTATGTTGCCTACTTCGTCCATGTAACAGGTACAGGTATAGGCATCTTTATCCATGATTCCTATCTGTTCCAGCTGCTTTTCATAGTCCTCCTGCTTGGAATACATGAAATTCTTAAAAACAAAATTCTGTAAAAAAGAGCTTGGCACGTTGGGATCAAGCGGTCTCGGGTCTGCGGAAAACTTCTGTTTGGACACATTTCCGGACTCTATGAGCTTATCCATCAGCTCATAAACCGGCGCCAGCGCCTTCAGCCCGAAGGAGGTAACCAGGTGATTGTATTTACTCGTTACGGGCACCATGGCATCGGCGCCGAAGACTTCTCCGTACCGCACCAGTGTCTGCATTACCTTTGCCAGGACATCGCCCTGTTTTCCATCTAAAATATCCTGTTGTTCTTTTGTTAAATTCATTTGTGTCCCTCCCATCAGATTTTCATGGCTACTTCATAAGCACGCCATACCACGGTTCTCAGGTTGCCGACACCGTTGCAGTCACCAACCAGGTAAGTCCTGCTGCCGGCCTGCGTAAGCGGATTCGGAATATAACCGGCGGAGCTGATTACACTGTCGCAGGAAATCGTCAGCTCTTTTCCCTCTGCATCCTTACATACAATGCTGCCATCCTTTACTTCCTGTAAGGTAGTTTCCAGGTACACCGGTACATTATGCAATGCAAACCATTCTCTTAAATAGGAGCTGTTTGCCAGGCAGACACCGGTCTGTGCGATCAAGTCATCCTTCATTTCCACAATGACGGGCTTTTTCCCCTGCAGCGCCAGTTCATAAGCAATCTCGCAGCCGGTAAGACCGCCGCCGATGACTGCCACCGTTTCTCCTACCGGGGTGCCGGTCAGATACTCGCAGGCCTCTACCATCTTTTCGTGACCGGGCACTCTTTTCAGTACACGGGGAACGGAACCTGTGGCAACAATCACCGGGCTTCCCGCAAACTGCTCTGTATTTTCTACTTTTTCATTGTAATGAATTTCCACATTCAGATCTTTCATCTGCTTGCGATACCAGGTCAGCAGATCTCTCAGCTTACCCTTGTAGCTTTCTGCGCTGGCTGCCACAAACGTACCGCCCAGATGATCCGTCTGCTCATGAATCACCGGTTCATGTCCGCGCAGCTTCAATACTCTGGCCGCTTCCATACCGCCGATACCACCGCCGATAATATGTACCTTTTTCGGGTTGCCGGTCTTGATAATCCGGTGCTTTTCCCACTGCATGGTCTCCGCATTCACGGCACAGCGCGCCAGGTGCAAGGAATCAGACAATGCCTGGTCGTTGGGCACGCCCTTGTAGTGGCACATGTTAAAGCAGCCGTTATGACATAAAATACAGGGACGGATATCGTCTTCTCTCTCTTCCATCAGCTTGGTTACCCATTCCTGGTCTGCCAGGAACTGTCTGGCGAATCCGGCGCCATCGATTCTGCCGTCCTTTACCGCTTCTGCCGCAGTCTCGGGATCCATACGACCCGCACATACCACAGGGATATCCACAAACTTACGGATATGCGCCACATCCTCCAGGTTGCAGTTTTCCGGCATATAAATGGGCGGATGTGCCCAGTACCAGGCATCATAAGTACCGTTGTCGCAGTTTAACATGTCGTATCCTGCATCCTGCAGATACTTGGCGGCCTTTTCGGATTCTGCCATATCGCGTCCGACTTCCACATATTCTTCGCCGGGAAGCGCACCCTCACGGAAGCCCTTGGTCTTTGACTCTACACTGTAACGAAGGGATACCGGGAAATCCTGTCCGCATACCTTCTTGATTTCTTTTACGATTTCCACCGCAAAGCGATACCGGTTCTCAAAGGAGCCGCCGTACTCATCGGTACGTTTGTTGACATATTTTAAGGTAAACTGATCCAGCAAATAGCCTTCATGCACGGCATGGATTTCCACACCGTCCACACCTGCATCCTTAAGCAGCTTTGCCGTCTTGCCAAATGCTGAAATAAATTCCTGAATCTCTTCCACCGTCATCTCCCGGGAAGGCACCTTGTCCGACCAGCGGTTCGGAGACGGGCTGGGCGCTGCCGTAATCTTGTCAAGATCCATAACAGGCTTGGATAAAACACGCAGCACCTTGTTGGTATACAGGGTTTCCATCATCTTACTGATGGTAAAGGAACGCCCAAAGCCTGCCGTCAGCTGCACAAACAGCTTGGCTCCCGTCTTATGGAATTCCGGCATCCAATCTGCCAGATCCTCATACATCTTTTTATTTTTGTACAACCAGCTTCCGAACATGGGGTTGTACACCGGCTGACAGCCCGGCAGCACCAGGCCGCAATTGTTCTTTGCTACCTCCAGGATAAATTTAGCGCCATCTTTGTCAAAATGGTTTTTTTCCATCCAGCCCAAAAGGTTGGTTCCTCCCATGGATGTCAGTACAATGCGGTTCTTGATTTCGCAATTTCCGATTTTCCACGGTGTAAACAGTGGTTCTAACTGTCGTCTCATGATAGCTCCTCCTTTGTTTTCCTACATTCTCTCTTGTTCTCGTATCCCATTACACAAGCTCATTATACCATTCTTTGGGAATTTAGGATATGGGGGATTTTTACTTTTGGGTATTATATAAAATCATCTTCCTTTTCAATATCCTCCCCTTCTCCGAACAGAAGATACCTCAGCGGGATGTTCAGGTATCCTGCAATCATTTCCAGTTTGGCAAGATCCCGGATACTGTTTTACCATCCTGTCAAATTGCCCGGGATAATGAACCTTAAACCATCCCAGTTTCATGTTCACAAGCATATAGGAAACCGCGTGTGCTTTCGGAAAAAGATACAGAATCCTCTCGCAGGACCAGGTAAACCATTCTTCCGCTCCGTTTTGCATCAATATTTTTTTCCAGGAAGCCCATTTTGCATTTTGGGCGCGTGAAACGGTTCCCTTTCTCACTGCTTCGCTGATTTCAAATGCCGTTACCCTATCCACTCCCAACGCTAAAATATGGTGGAATATATCATCACGGCTTCCCAGTATATCCTTGATATTAAATCCCTTTTCCTCGACCAGAACCTGCATGTTTCCTTCCCAGATACCCGTTCCATGACTCAGCGTACATATCTTTACTAAATCATCAAAGTTATCCGGATGCAGCTTCTCCACCATTTTTCTTGTTTCTTCTGAACGGAATTCCGGAAGATTCGCGCACTTTGTTACTTCTCCGTGTTCATCCGGTCTGAATAATGCCAGCACTTCACTGTCTTCTGTCGGTATTTCCTCCAGATTTACTCCCGTCTGCTCCGATAACCGAATCAGCATTTCCTGTGGCGCATGACTGAGTAAATCCAGTTTTATAAAGCTATGCCACATAAAATAATATTCATAATACGCAATCAGAGTTCCATCCTCTGTCTTAGTCAGGGGACTGATTCTCTTGTAGTCACAGCCGACCGGAAATAATATCATTCCTCCGGGGTGTTTTCCTCTGCCTCTGAAATTTCCAGCCAGTTTCAATACTATTTCTTCCATTCTGTCCATAAGAAAATAATATCCCGTATCCTCCATATAATCTTCCACCAAGGATTCCGCAAATGCACGAGTAACCGTCAGAAACGTACTGGCCCTGACTGCCGCTTCTATCCCCGTCAGTGTTCCCGCCTTTTGCATTATCTCCTCCTGTCTGTCGGTGGGAACGTTGATATCAATATCTATTTCCCGGTCATTGTCTATTCCAAAAAGGATTTCCGGTTCCAGCTCATACTTCAACGGATCCACTTCGCTTATTCCCATGAGATATAGAACCATAGACCCGGCGGCACATCCCCTGAGGGAGATATCACAGGCCCGAAGCCCACATTTGTCAAGCAGTTCTCTTACCAGAAGAACATAGCTTTCCATTTCCGTCTTCTGCAGGGCAGCCAGTTCCGTTTCCAGTCTTTCTTCTGCCCTTACCGATTCTTTCTCACTATATTTCTGCTGCAGATTTTCATAGCAGCGGTTCCGAAGCGTTTCTGCCGCATTTTCCATCTTGGGAAAATATTTCTCTCTCGGAATAATGGATATTGTCTCACACATCTCCGCAATTCGGTGGGTATTTTTTATTACCACTTCCCGGGCCTTATCTTCCGGAAGGTAGGAAAAGGCTTTCAACATTTCTTCCGTGTTTAGGAATCGGTAGTCCTCGGTACATTTGTTCCGTCTGTGCCAATGGCTGATGATTTTGTAAGCCATGCGATCCTCCGGATCGATGTAATGGGCATCGCTGACCGCCACCACCGGAATCCCCGATTTCCCGCATATATCAATGATCCTTATATTCGCCGACTCATATTTTTCAAACGGAAGCACTTCCACATAGTCAAACAGGGATAACGCTTCGTTCAGGTTTTCTGTTGTTTCTTCATTCATAAGCATTTTGTAGATTTTTCCGCTTTCTACACCGGAGCCTAAGAGCAGTCCCTCTCTGTGCTTAAGTAATTCCTTTAGTTCATATACCGGAAAATCCTCTGCGCTTGCATTGTCAGATATCAGTCCATACAAATTTTTCAGACCGGTATCATTCCTTACCAGAACGCTGATGCTGTATGTATTGCCTTCTTCGTCTACCACCGGCATTTCCATCCCGAAAATAGCACGCGTTGTATATTTTCTGTATTTTCGAACCATTTCCATCTCTGTAAAGCAGAAAATGTTGGACGTATTGGTGATGGCTACCGCCGGAATATTCTGTTCACTTAACTGTTTCATAATTTCACCGACATACGCAGTGGAGTCTCCGCCCTCCTTACTGTGAATGTGCAGTTCTATTCTTTCCTCCAAATCCATATCCTTGCTCCTTTATCCATTGATTTTACATTTATGCTTGGAAACAATATTGCTGTTACTTTGTCCGAACAATCTCATTATAGCCCGGGACAGAAAAAAATCGGATAGCTTATTTTCTATATTTCCCAACTGCCTTTACTTGGATGCTGAACAGCATATCGCAATAGCAATCAAAATTACGATTACTACTCCCCGCTCCCCGCTCCCCGCTTATGAAACAAGGATACTAAAAGTCATGTCCCATAAATGACTCTTTTGCAATCGTGTCCCGGCAGCAAAAAATCCCCACCATACATTGCTGTATAGCGGGGATTTTACCATCTTCTTTTTTCTATCCTATCTCTTCTGTAACAAACTTGCTTTTTCGCACAAGTCTTCCACATATTTTTTCTTTGGGATTTCTTCTAACCATTCTTTGGGTATTGCATCTATACCATAATACAGTCCGGCAAGTCCACCGGCAACAGCCGCCACGGTATCTGTATCATCTCCCATATTCACGACTTTCAATAAACACTCTCTTAGAGAATCCGTGGTAATCAGGCACCATACCGCTGCTTCGATGGTTTCAATCACATAACCGCCGCTTCTCATGTCCTCTTCCGAAATCTGTTGAAGTTCCTCCAGCCGGAATAGCCTTGTAAAATGTTTCATTTCATAATAATTTTCCCTGTTCCCGCCATAATACTTTAACCCGTTATCAATACCTGTTTGCAAAATGTCCTTCAATGACGATTTATCCCCAAAATGAAGTATCGCATCAACCATTGCATAATATAATCCACATGCTATTTTGCTTCTTGGATGATTATGCGTTAATCCGGACACTTTATGAATCAGTTCCATCTTATCCTCTTCCGAAGTCTCCTGATCCAATGACAGAAATATACACGCCGGAAGGATCCTCATCAAGGAGCCGTTACCGTTGGAATTTTCGTCCGTACATCCGCAGGTGGCAATATTCTTATCTTTTACATAACGGTAGATTGCTTCCGTGCAGGTATTCCCCTGGTCAAAAGCTTCCCCATACTGTGTATATTCTCCTTCCAGCTCCCACTTACAGAAACATTCCATAATATCCGTCAAATCGATTCCCTTATTTTTCACAATGCTGTCAAGAGTGGCAAGCGCCATGCTTCCATCGTCCGACCATGTCCCTGCAGGCATATCATATACACCGCCGGATTCCATCCCCCTCACCGGTCCGTTTTCCCTTGAGATAATTTCTTCTTTCCTCATAAATTGTACCGAAACGCCTAACGCGTCCCCTACAATAAGTCCCATCATGCCGTCAAGCCATACATTCCTGTCCATATTAAATCCTCCTCAAAATCATCCGTGAAAATATCATAACCACTATCAAAGGTGGCACCGGTTAGGCAACACTGCTTCTACACATAAAATATCTTCTCATCATCCAGCCTCAGGCAGGCCAGTTTCGCATTAGACCTTTTCTTTCTGAATGCACATCCGCAGTCAATATCGTAGAAAGTACAATCCATTTCTTCATCATATGCTTTGTAAACATCGCCATTATTGTACGGCAATTCCTCTTCCAATGTTGTCGGTGTATGCCCGGCTACAACAATACCATGTTCCAATCCGCCATATATGTAGGCATCATCTCTAGCATATAGATAAAAATCTTCTAATGTAACAAAAGTATCCTCGGTATCCACACCTTCCAGACTCTCAATATATCCGGCATGAACAATGACAAACTGTTTGCCGTTTATTTCCCGGCGATAGAAATAATCCATCTTTCTGACTCTATCCGCAGAAATACAAACTTTATTCTTTTTAAATCTAAATCAGCTTTAAATTATGTCTACAAACGCAATGTATATATACACTATATTGCTCTAAACGCCCTTTTAATTTTCTATGTTTTATTTGAAATAAACATATGAAGACTTATATTTATCAGCATAGTGATATTTCTCCACATCTATACCTCTCAACATGTTTTTTACATTGAATTCATAATATTAAGCAGACTCTGGTAACTATCCACATCATGATATACCACATTCTCTGTAGAAATCTCATTAAACAACTTTCTTGCACAGGAAATCTTTGCTTTCTCTATCGGTCTAAGCTCCAGGCTTTCCATAGTACCCTTTGTCTCTGCTATGAAGTAAATGTGCTTCGCTGTACCTTCGTAGAATGCAATCGCCCAGTCAGGTGAATAGTTTCCTACAGGTGTTGGAATTGCAAATCCCTTCGGTAACTTTGCATATACACATACTTCTTTTGCTCCATCCAGTTCTTCAGCAAATCGACGCTCTACGCTCTTTTCTGCGGTGCCATCCGTAAACACATAACTTCAAATTCAGAACCATACAAACTGCGTTCTCTAACTTGTTGTGGTATGTAAAACTCTCTTTTTTCCTTCTTTGTCTTTTCTTGTACAAATGTTGGCGATGTGAATATAAATCTCAATTCATCAACATTTCTAAGCTCTCTTTTAAGCTCCTGGAAAGCATAAATAGAAAAGCAAGCCGCAGCTATAGACACTTTGCTATCTTCTTGAATACTAACTGTCAAATCGTCCTTTAAGGTTTTATTGACGTTATCAATAAGCTCCATCAATTCCCGTACCTTCTTTCACTCGTAATCTCATGTTGTAGTTGCAGTCACCGTAGATACCAACTATGCTTCTACTTTATTTGTCTTAAATCTGCCATCTACTGGTTTCACTGCATCGGATGGAATCAGCCACATCTTACCTTTCTTTATTGCTCCGTCAACTCGTCCCTCTGTACACAAAACACCGATTCTTCTTGAAGAAATCTTCCATCTTTTAGACATTTCTACCGTTGTCAAAAATTCCATATGTGAAACCTCCTGCCATGCACCACTATATTCTCCTATCGGAATAATAATAGTTTAAACAGAAGGAACATTTACTTGTTCCTTCCGTAGTTTTTTATTCAATTACGCTAAACAAAACATTTTCCATAACCGCTTTAGGTTGTTCTTTTAAGTCTCCGACCAATCTTACAGCCTTACCATGCTGGTGAGCTATAACTGCATTTTCATAATCTTCTTTATCTAATTTTACGGTAACAGACTTAGCTCTTTCATTATCGCCTACATAAACAACCACCACTGTTCCAAATTCTCTCTTATCTATGACTGGAGCAGCTTTCAGTTGCTTTATTTTTCCGACTATTGTTGTTCTCTCATTAGTACATTCTTTAATTTTGGAAATAATATTCCTAATCGGTTCATAATAGTCGTTAGTAACCGATATCCTATTATATTGACATCTATTACTTTTTACTGTTGGAGACCATTCAGCTATAAATTCAACGGTTGTATCCTCTGCATGTAAATCTAATCCATTTAACGCTTCGTAAAAGTTTGAACTTATCTCTTCTTCATAATTAACCAATGAATCAACATTACCATCATCAATTCTTTGCTTTATTGTCACTATATTAGTCATTAAGCGATTCGTAACTTGCCTTGTAAGTGAATTAGCACACTGCTCTTCATCAGAAAAAATACTTAATTGCCTATATCCATCTACATCTGAAAGTTCTGCAAACGGACATACCACCGAAACAACATAACTTCCTATTTCTGTCTGACCAAATCTACACTGCGAAAGAAATTTCTGAACTGACTCATCAATTCTACCTAAATGTATCTTCTTCGGATTTATAATGTCTAATGCTGTCGCAGCCAATAACTTCTTGGCGTTATCATACAGCTGTATCGCATCATCCAGTATAATGTTACCTGATTCAACTTCTTTTTTATCTAATCTTATTTTTAATATATCAGTATTGGGATTAAGCAAATACAACATTAGTTGTTCTACCGATTTTCCTTCTATATATGCAACCTTACAAATCGCATCATACATAGTATTTTTATAATCTCGCAATTTTTTATCTAAAGGTACTGTAACCTGCTCAAATATCCCATCCTTTTCATATTGAAAAATCTTTATATCAGTTCTTTTTATCGGATATAATTTCCACTCCGTCTCTGTTAAATACTTAGTAACAGCTAGGGGATTCAGTTTCAATGTCATATCCACAAAATTCACAGAATATATCATAGCATCCCCTCCTCAGCCACTTTTTCTATTAATTCTTCGATCGTGGCAATATTCAGTACATTAGTCTTGGGTATCTTAACGGTGACACTCGCACTATTATTAGATGCTTTCTGGTCCCTTAATGATAACCAAAACATTTTTCCTTTTATCATTAATTCTTCCGGAGTCCACTTTGCCCACTCATCATCTATTTCAGGTAAAATAAGTAGTGCTAAAATGCTTGGCATGGATGCTGGTGTGCATAAGTCGTTATAATTCTTAACCTTCAAAACATATGAAATATCATTCTCACCTATTGTATATTGTGAAACCGATGATGTTGCCTTCAACTGCACACTAATTTGTGAATTAAATTTCGGTTTGCCATCCACATCACAAACCAGCTTTTTTATAACAACATCAACACTATCCTCATCATGCTCTATTCTTTCAAGGGCAATTCCATTTACTGCCGCTATCGTTTTAAGGTAACATATGCTCAAATCTTCTTTAATTTTTTCCTTATCCATACCTTAGCTCCCATAATGTCCATGATATTTTTTAATATATCATATGTCAGTTCAAAATAGAAGATATTAGCCTTCAAACTTTTTGTATTTGTTCAGCTTTATATACCTATCTTATCTACTACCACAGCCGCAATCGTTGAGAAAACTGCCCACAAAATAAGAATAATTATTACTGGCTCGTCATCAACGTCTATGCCTAGTATTGCATACAGAACAGATTACAATACCAAACCAGCAGCCATCTCGCTTACAATCACTCTGAAGGTAAACATACCATTACCCTTGCTCACCATATAAGATTGTTATCCAGTTCTCGATTTGCCCTATGAACTGTCTATGAACCCCTTGAACCAAGGGTAGCAGAAGGTATGTACCATAAATGACTCTTTTACAATAGCAAAGCAAAAAAATCCCCACCGTACATTTCTGTACAGTGAGGATTATAGGATTTTCACCTGTTTATATACTTCTGGGCACACTTTTCAGCCTCGTAAGGATAGGCATATCCCAGTATTTTTGCCACCGTTTGGGCTAATCTGTCAAAAAGCTTATGCGTTGCCATAAGAGCGACCTTGATGTCGTCTTTATCATAATGAGCGAAACAGCTTTTCAATTCCCTTACTATGTCATCGTCGACCCACCTATCGAGAAATCTTCCATCATGCCATCCATCAGTGCCATTGCGATAAAAGCAATATAGCTCCATCATTTTCAGCAAACCCTTCTTTAGGTATGCATCCACACACATCTTGGCGGCCCAGATTTCTCCGCGAAGTAGTTTCTTATAAGCCCAGATATTATGAAAATAAAAATCATTGACAAGATTCAGATAGTCTGTATCCGTTATCTTCGGAGCCGTATGGTCTTGACGGATATTTTGCCTGATCCGTTCGGTGAATCCGCCGGAATCATACATCATATCATATCCCCTGTTCATAATCCATTGCGCTACGCCGTTTTTTATAGTATCCGTAAACTGCTTTGGTGTAAAAATGATTATATCCACATCCAGGTCTTCCTCATAAATGATGCGTCGTTCTTTTCCACCGCCTAACGTCGGTTCAACGAAGGAAATACTTACCTTTCCAAGCTTTTCCGGATATTCTCCGATAACCCATTTCTCTGGATTTTCCGTGGCTATGATCAAATCCAGATCTGAGAATTCATCTGCCTTTACCTCTGTTCTTACAGAAGAACCGATGGCGACGACGGCTTTCATGTCTGTATCCTGTCCTGCGCATTCCAAGAGGTTATTCTTAATGTCCTCATACTTATCCATATGATAGAACTCCTTTCTCATAAGTTTTCTGTCATCAAAAAACATCCACCGCCTTTTTAGTTTCTACATCTAAAAAATCTGTCCCGGCAGTTTCTTTTTTTCTTTGTAGGGAAAATTCTGGTCAAACTCTTCCGCTTCCTTCTCATCAATGAAATAGCCTTCCGGTGTTGCATATTCTCCGGTAATTCCGTCAAGATATCCCTGGATCAGTTCCCTGCACAGGAAAAATGATGCATCCCGGACGGTAAACATTCCAGAAACTGTCCCTTACCAGATTTTCTACTTCCCGGTATTCACTTTTTTCCTCTAATCGAATGACTATATTATCCTTCATCACCTAATTCTCCTTTATTTCCATTCCTGTGCCATGTTGTTTATTACGGTTTCAAATTCTTCTTTTATCTTTTCCTTATCGTCAGCGCCATCATAAATACTGTAGTAGAGATACATGATCGCATAAAATCCGGCGACACTGTTTCATACTTTTCAGACATTTTCTCTTTGTCCTCTTCCGGCATATCATAACCCGATGCCTGCGCACTGTCCTGCTGCTCCATCCGCTTCACAATACTGTCGAAAATATCCCTTTTGCTTTGGTAATGGCGGTATAACGCCCCTTTTGTCATAGCAAGTTCTCCGGCAATCTGGCTGACGGAAACCGCCTCATAGCCATCTCTGGCAAACAGATGCAATGCCACAATTAATATTTCTTCTTTTCTGTATCCGTATCCACATATATGTAATCGAACACTTCTTTTATGCAGTCAATATGCTCCACTTCAAGCAGGCTGCGCTCTACATCCTTTGCGGTGTTATATCCCGGAATGTTTGGAAAGTGTAAATAGAGATGATCGGCAGGCACGCTGTCGGCCAGTTTCTTCAAATTGCTTTTCATCATTGCATTGCCGGTTTCTGTGTAATTCTTATATATCTCATCATTCATATCCTTAATATCGATGATCCACTGGTCTACATAAGGAATCAGAAGTTCAAGCGATTCCCATGCAGTATGGAGTGATGTTTCCATTCTGATCTTCCATTCCTTCGGTGCCATCCGGGCAAACCTTTCAATGAACTTTGCATGCAGCAGAGGCTCTCCCCCTCCGAAAGTTACTCCCCCTCCACTCATTCGAAAATATATGTCATCTATCCTTACCAGAGCTAACAGTTCTTCCGGCTTGTAGTCTGTCAGAACTTCTTTCCCATAATGGCACTTATTGTTGATGCAATATTTGCATTTTAGGGGACAGCCATAGAACGTAACCAAAGTCGTGATTCCTTGCCCGTCCGTTCCGGTTCTTAATCTGGAAATACCCATTATTTTACTCATATTGTTTTCCTCATTGTTCAACGATTATTCCTGTTTTTGGTTTCCATGCCCACTTATAAATTTTTCATTGATTCGCAATGGAGGATAGACTCTTTGCACCGGATCTATCTCTCTAACCGTTCCATAAGATAACGTAATTCTTCATCGCACTTTGGGCAGGTTCCTCCACATGCTCCCTGTAGCGAACATTCCTCCGTCTGAAAATCAATACCATTGGCCTCGGCTAATTTCCTGCGTGCCTGCTTAAGGGTATGACACAATTCCTTTCCGTCGCTTCTCTGTGTAAGGAACAGCTGGTTCTTTTTTTCATTTCCACCATTCCCTCATAGGTCATAATGCCCATGCATACGTTCTATCTGTCTGTGTACAATGGGCAATAGTTCATTCATCTGTCTTTCTACATGCTCATAATATTGAGATAAGGTCAACCTTTTATATTCTTCCGTGGACTCCGGTTCCATAGCCAGAACAGACCTTGTATTACTTAAATCAGCTATAATTTCCTGATAGGCCTTTATCCTGTTTCGGCTTTCAAACGAAAACGGGGATATGGTCCATAAATGCAAATTTGATCTTTCTGTCACAAGCTGAAGCAGTTTGTATGGGTACAGTGTGGAAATACTGTCATCCGAAAGAATCAGGACATCCCATTCATGGTCGATCAGTTGCAATAATTTATCCTGATTCTCACATAATGCTCTATATCGAAGGCTTGTCATGGCACCATTTTCATCCATACCCATGATAGCCGGTATCTTCACATCTAAATATTGATAATTCTTCTGATGTTCTCGTGGTTTGTCCGTGTAGTAGGAAATTACAATCACTTCTTCCGCGTATTGAGCCAGGACCGGCGACTGTGCATTCCATAATCTTCCTTCCTCTGTCACTATTATTTTCATTGGCATCTCCTCTTACATCTTAAAGAGCTGCCGACATTTCCGCCGGCAGCCGGTACTAATTTATAACCTTATTCATAAAGCTAATCTATTGCAGGTAATATAACGTCCTCATCTGACATCGATATCTGCAGACTGAACTTTTGCTTCTCCGTTTTTATCTGTGGTGTTTTCTACTCCCCACCAGGTACCGACAGAGGTAATAAAACAGCCATATTCCCCTGTGATTCCTTTCATTAAAGTGTAGCTTTCATAAAATTCTTTTAATGATTCAAGTTCTCTTTCTCTTCCTATAAAAATATGAGGCTCCTCTGTATTTATTCAAATCGTTTTTGTTCAAATTGATTTGAACAAAATTGTTTTGAACAAAATTGTTTTGAACAAAATATGCCATATTTTTTTCTCGAAATCAATTATTTATTCTTCTTATCATTTCATCTAAAAAGCTGCCGGCATTTCCGCCGACAGCCTGCACTAATTCCTATTTAATCCGTATTCCGGATTTCTTGTACACAGCTTGTTTTTATAAACACTTTCTATCCCAGTTGCCTCCTTGTCGGTAACATTCTTAGGAAGGATTCTGAGAATCGTAAATTGAAAGTCATAATAGGCATCCGGATATTTTTTCAAATGTTCTTTGATATCTACATCCCCACCATGGTGCGTTTTGTAATACTCTGTCCATCGACCAAGGATTCCATCCTCATTATAGGTAGACCCAATATATTGCTTATTTCTTTTTGTATCGCAGATTAGATAAATACCATTTACATTCTTAAGAGCATCTACCCATTTATGATACCTATTTTCCTCAGCAACTATATCTCCCAGTTGATTGTAAGAGATGATAAGCTCTTCATACCCGGGAAATTCTATTTCATTACGATTTGAGATAGAAAGAACTTCCTTATCATTGCTTGCCCATTGAAACCATGATCTGGTTCCCTGTCCCCACTCAATGACAAGCTTTTGATCCATATCACTCATCACATCAAGCTTTTTCATTTTGTAGTACACGTGATCTTTATCAAAATGCTCCGGATAAGGATACCCCTTTGGCATCATATCTTTAACACCGGAGCCAGTTATCACCTCAAGGATCTCATATATTCCGATAAATAGCGCCTCCGTCTTGTTAGTCCCCATAAACGCAGCAATATATTTGCAATTATCAAAACAGTTCTTTGATTGTGTTGACTGGTATGCTTCAATCATTCCATGTTTGTAAACCTCTCGGACATCCTCTTTATTTAATGGATGACGAACCAGTTTTGTCTGCTCAATATCTACTCCATATTCTTTAAAAATTGATGATAAATGCATCTTTACCTTCCTCCCTACACTTTTCTCTCCGTATAGCTTTCTTTCCCCATCAGCGCATCATACGTTCTTACAAATTATACCTTAAAAAGTTATTATAACATTTCTAACAGTTTATTCCAAGGTCATCTTTAGTAAGTGTTTTCCCGGATTTGATAACTTGATTCCAATATACAATATCCGCATCATTGTGCCACATGCATCCGCAATCCATGCATTTCTTTGTGGGTGGTTTCGTGCCAAATCTATCGTATGCTCCCGGCCCATATTCCAATTTACCCTCATCATATAGTTGCTCTGTCAGTGTATTTCTCCAAGTACACAATATAGACGGCTTTACATATTTTGAACCGCATTCCGGACAGATGCATAATAATTTACGCAACATTTCATTATTGACGCCTGAACATACAACCGTAATATATTTACTGATTTTCTAAGGTAATTTTCAATTTTACAAAGCATATTTTCGGTTGGATTTAAAAAATATATATCTGTGACCATAATTCTGTACCCCTTCACCAAATGTACAAATTATAAACAGGGCAGTATTTTCCTCAATCCGGCAATTAACCCTGCTATATCCTTTTTTACTCTCGTATATCCTTCTTCGTCTCTATCGTTCCCGCACATATATAACCCACGGTTAATCTCAATCATTATGGATATTACACGCCGTTCGCGATTGTAATATTTTTCCGGAACAATGGCTCCCGAAAACGGACGATTGAGGTCTGTTTCATAACCATGCTTTTGGAAATAATGGCATATAAAGCATGCTAACCATGCGGGTGTGTGATACGCATCCGTTCCGATACATATATCCGGTCTGTATTCTCCCTGATCCATCTCATACGGAAGCGGGCTCGGATAAAAGGAGTGCCCGTCTATGATCAGGCAACACCCATATTCTTCCAGTTTCCCTGTAACAGCCTCCTCAAACATACGATGGTGTCTGTCATAATATTTTAAGAGTATTTCTTCTTTATGTTCATCGGGAATCCTTCTTAGCTCGTTGCAATCCGAGCAGGAAGTATAAACAGCCCCCATTCCTCTCTTTGCCATAATTTCTTTCTCATCATCCCGGAACCTCTCCGGATCGCATACTAACCGCGATATGGGAAATCGCAGCATCTCACAATCGGTATCAAATAAATCATCGGTAAAATGATCGGTCATTACCATAAGCTCGCGCTCTAAATTCGGCGTAACAAAATATTGTAATTCTTCTTTGGGTATGTATGTCGCTGCATGCGGCACATGAATCAGGATCGGATCTTTCTTTTGCATATTGGGCCTCCTTTTCTACAAAGAGGCCACTTAAGACATCTTTTCCATGAACAAAATACACGAAAAAGACCCATCGTCCGATGGGTCCGTAGTATTTCCTATATCCCATCGATCAAGCTTTGGCACCTTACCATTGGCAGGTTGCCGTACGGTCACAGGGCTTGTCCCTCGCGTACTCTTCATAGGTTTTTTATTTTATTAAGTATATCACACTTTTTTAAATTTGTATTTACTTTTTACATAACCGGATTACAATTTCCTTATCACGTATCTTTTCGCAGAATATTCAGATACTCCTCATATGAGAACACCCTGTTTCGTGACGCATTTGTCGTTTCCTTCAATATACCTGTCTGAACCAGTTTATCTACAGCAGACGATACCGTGTTATAGCTTCCCCCAAGGTCAGCCGCCGTTCTTTTGATTTCAATGATAGGATGCTGCTCTATATAATCGAAAACTCTTCTTACGTTATCATTTTTTCTTGTGGTAATAGGAAGTCTGCAGACATTGTTCTCATGGAGTGTTGACAACTTTTCGACGGTAGCCAGGGAATCCTTTGCTGCTGCCGATACCGCTTCAAGAAAGAACCCAACCCACTGCTCATAATTCCCGCTTCTTCTTACCTCCGAAATACGGTCATAGTACTCTATCTGGTTTTTTTTCAGAAAATAAGATATATATATGATTGGTTTTGAAATATATCCCTGTTCTTTCTGAAATAACAACTCTATAATATATTTCTTATTTCAAAATCAATCCAACATTTCTGTCAAATGCATAACACACAAGGTGCCACCATCGAATCCTCCTTAACTGAATTTGAGGTAAGCATCAGCGAAACCGGTTTTGCTCTTCCTTACAAATAGTATTCTACGGCTTTCTATGGGTTAAGTCGTTCCCCAAAGAATGGACAAAAAGTACAGTGGGAATGGACTTTAATCTTCTTACTCCCACAAAAAAA
>ERZ824600.1333-NODE-1333-length-30852-cov-11.024548_pt1 | contig 30852 bp, 45 predicted proteins | sample MGYA00519933_ERZ824600 | MGnify/ENA primary metagenome ERZ824600 (study PRJEB31778, sample SAMEA3449178) | human gut metagenome | biome: human gut; feature: human-associated habitat; material: faeces | place: United Kingdom | collected 2010/2012 ... | reverse complement strand
TTTTATTGCTTTTTTGAGTGCAGTTTTTGACATAGATTACAAATATAGATAAAAAATGCCGTATAACCTTGTAGTTGGCTGAAAATCTTGAAATTTCAATAGGCGGTGATTCCGCCCCGACAATTTTGCGGAAATTTTTAGAAGTCTATTTGGAGTTATAGATAATTGACTTTGTATGAGTATGAGGTGATGTTATTCGTTGCTTCGAACATCTACGAATCCAGTTATTGTCACTGATTTCATGTTGTGTTCTGTACTTTTCTGCTTCAATTTCTGAGATATTGCAAATGGTGTCCTTATAGCTCTCCCACTCGTAGTCGGGGGAACGATACTTTCTTGAATGATGAAATTCCCAACACCCGATGTCGTCTGTTTCATCATTTGAACAAGCTGAAATCATTAGAGTGATTAACGATAGGAGTAATAAAATCTTCTTCATTTTCCGAGTTGATTTTCTAATTGCATGACGCGATTGCTCAATGATGCTATGGCGTTATTTTTTGAGTTTATAGTATCTTGGAGGGTTGTTATAGTGTCAACCAACCTATTGACACGCTCCATTTCAGCAGAGTTGTCTTCCTTTTGAATTAGCATTTGCCCGGTGCCCCTCATCAACCATTCTGCTGAAATCTCAGGATAAGCATATAGAACACTCATAACTGTTTCGATACTTATACTACGCAGACCTTTAATCTGCTTATCCAATGTGGTTTGGCTAATGTTGCATCTCATTGCAAATGCCCGCACCGAGTGTCCTGAGTAGGCAAGAATTTCTTTAAGTCGTTGGAGTATATCCATAATAGCTAAAGTTAATAAAACTTAAAATAAAGCCAAATGGCCTTACTGTGTTTGCATAATTAGGCCATTTGGCTTAACTTTGCATCATCTTAAATCAAACATCGCAAAGATAGCGATTTTGGTTGAGATAACCGCAACGTAATCAACAAAAAAGTCAACATGGCAACCCACATCAACGGCAAAGAAATCATCGCTCCCATTTGGGGCGGACACAAACCGGCGTTTCTGGCACCGTGGAACGAGATTAAGAAACTCGGTTTTAAGAAACGCGACCGCTCTTTTGGTACCATTGAGGATGAGAACGGCAAGCATATACAAGCTCTCTTTTTCTATGCAACAAAGCACTGTTGCTCCCTCTCTGATGAACAACTGAATAATTGCCGCTTTGAGTGGTATGTAACAACAGAGACTCTTGATGAAATTTCGGACTAATCAAAAATAATCAATATGTCAGAAACCGAAACAAAAATTGATGCAATCCTCGACGCTATCCGTCAGGACATCGTAGAACGGGAAACGGTGGCTAATCAAGCCATGCACACTCTCGAAAAGATGAACACCTCGCCCGAGGATTATAAGGTCGCCAATCTCCAGTTTGAAGCCAACACTTATGTTGCCAGCTACCTCAAAAGAATACTGGAAGTTGTCAAAGAACGTGACATCAAAAAAGCAGAAAATATCATCCGTTTCCACCACTATCAGCAACACAAAATCGGAGTGTTCAATGACAACCGTTACATCTCGCTCGGCCAAGCTACCATAGCCGTCACTCTCGGTAAATATGTTGAACGCTTTTTCGATTAACCCTCCCAAGTCAAACCAACTAAACTAAACCAAAATGGAACAAACCACCCCTTACCGTTATGAGGCTAAAAATGACGGTTCATACAATGAACTCGCAGCCTATGCGACCCGGCTCATGGGTAATGTATCACTCTTCCCGGAACTGTTGACCATCGTGATTGACGGCAGGTTTGCCAATGATGTTGGCAAATTCATTGACAAAGAAGGTTTGGATTTCTTCATTTCGCCGATAGAGGTAGATGATAATAATATCCAAGACCTTATCAACACTGCTGCTGTTGATGCCGATACTCTCCGCAAAATTATCTATCGCATCATGGAAGAGAAAAAAGCTATGGCCGAGGCTAACAAGAGTGTCCTCGATGACATCACCAAGCAGTGTGACTTCGCAAAGAAGGACCGCGATATGTATCAGCGGTGGTATCACGAGACTTCTGAAAAAGCCGATCGCGTCAAGAGTCAAGTCAAGGCGATTGCGGTTCTAATTGACTCAATCTTCCCCAAAGATTAACAGCCCACAGTCAAACCAATCACGGCGCTCAAGAGTGAGCAATGCCGAGGGGCAAGAGAGCCCCGGCCCCGAAAGGGGTTGCAAACGGGAGTGTAGATAATCTCAATCGGATAGAGGGCGGCTGACTAAAGCCGTTGGTTGCAGGTTCGAGTCCTGCCACTCCCACAACCAAAGAAGAGTTCCTTGACGTATTGGAAATTCCACTGCATAACGCGGTCAAGCCAGACGGATGATGCCGATGCAGTGATGAGCGACACGGTAGGCCGTGTTAGCGATAAGAAATATCTCCCGGTGCTTATGCCGAAAATGGCCGGGAGCGGGTTGAGGCGTGTCCGCCCGTGGCAAATGGACCGAGTAATTAACATTTATCCCCGGTTGGAGTATGCTACTATGATTTTACAGCGAAACGACCGGCCAATATATCAGAACGGTGTAGCTCAGTAGGTAGAGCAACGCTCGGCAGCGATCATCGCTTGCCGGCGAATGGACGGTGGTTCGATTCCACCCATCGTTCCTATTTCAAATCATATAGTCATATAGCAGATGAAAGCAATTATCGAAATAGTACGAGAGACCTTATTTAATGATGGTGGTTGTGTGCAGACATCCACAAAAGAGAATATTTCTGGTATAACAATCCGTGAGACCAAAATCTTTGGCTTCAAAATCCTCAGTAAGATTGATACTTCATTCGTTACGGAGGTCCGCATTTTCTCGCTACTTATAAAGCGCTCCCGGCAGAAAGGATGGGCGATTTATCGCCTTCCAAAAGCCAAGCCTTAAAGGTATTGTAAGATATGGCAAGAGTAATAGACTCCTCGCCCGCATAGACAATGATTTCTTTATTCTTGTCTATTACGGAATTAACAAGGTTAAGGCTTACAAGAAGCCGACAACCCTGCTTATTGGTGTATTCGATAAAGCGTGTCATAATCGTTGGTTTTGGTTTTTGTCACTGCAAAATTAGCGATTTTCGGCGAACGGTGTAGCCTTCTGGCGATAGTGGTTAATGCAGGGTCATCGCCTGCCTCCGTTCCTCATCAAATTTTACCATTATGGAAAAGACTATTAGAATAGCAACCCTCGGAATTGCAGAGGAGTTTCGCCGCATGGAGATCGGCGATGTCGTGCAGTTTCCCACGGCACAGTATAATTACAATTCAATCAGAGCAACACCAAGCACATCGCTCGTTAATGAGCGGATGGAAGGGAAACGCTGGAGAACTAAAATAAACTTTGACAATAAGTGTGTCGAAGTTACAAGAATTGCGTAGCCTATGAGTAAGTTTCATATTAACTCTCTCAATCCCGAGGCCATACAACTTGAAAACATCTATGCAGTTATGTCAGAAGAGAGTTTCGGGAAGGACCTCTCGGCAAAAATTGTCGGAGGGGTGAAGAAATTGGAAGATTTGATTGCCGCCGGCGCAATCGAAGCCCATAAGCCGAACAATGTTCAAAATGGCAAATGGTTCTGCAATGCCGCCCAGGTATTGCGACACTGCCGGAATATGAGAAAAAGAAAATAACCACATAGGTACAATGCCCGTGAGGGTATGCTAATGATATCATATATTGGATTGCCTTTGAGTGCCCGTGAGGGTCGCGGCATCATCTTTAATCAAACCCCGACAGCCGAGCGGGTAATCTCGGCCACATGGAGGTTGTAAACGCTGGCGCCAAGCGCGATAGTGGTTAATGTGGGTTCGACTCCCACCGCCTCTGCTATGAGAGATTGGCAATCGGTGAGTGCCGCCCAGGGTTGACCGGGGGTAGGTGAATAGCAGTGGCCATGGAATAGCCTACAAGCAGGTTCGACTCCTGCTCTCTCAACACCCCAATAAGAATAATATCATTAACGCCGGACGGTCTGCGAAGATAGTCCGGTTTCTCTTACGGGAGAATTGCACACGGCAAGTGCTACCAGCAGAGGTTGGCGTCGGTAAATATGGGTATGGGCATCGCACAGGGCGACGGGACGCATATCCGAATAGCCGACAAGTTGGTTCAAGTCCAACTCTCCCGACAACATCATCAAATACATCATCAAAATGAGAAAACCGACAAAGACAAAGAGCGTCAGCGCCGGAACTCGTATCTATTATTTTGACGCTCACAACGACAACAAGGGTCAGCCGTACCTTTCCATCTCCGAGGTGCCTGTTGACCGTAGCCCCGGCATAAAAAAGCGTCAGCGTATCTTTATTCACATAGAGGATATAGAAAAATTCGCCGACGCTTTCAACGAGATGGCAAAACACATAAAGAATGAATCTGAACGATGATCCGCTTGTTTTACTCGGCTGGAGCTGCCCGTATTGTGGAAATCCAACTAAACTCGTTGATGATTCGCAAATCTACGGGCGCTCCTACGGCACCAAGTGTTACATCTGCGAACCGTGCGGCGCATGGGTCGGCTGTCATAAGAACTCGGACAAAGCACTCGGCAGGGTGGCAAACAAAGAACTCCGTGAACTGAAACATCGGGCACATGAAGCTTTTGACCCTCTTTGGAAAGAAGGACACCTACCGAGAACCGCAGCTTATGAGGTATTATCAGCCGCATTTAATCTTCCAACTGAGCAGACACATATAGGAATGTTCAATGAGGATATGTGCCGGAAAGTAATTGCATTGTCAAACATAATATTAAAACTTATCAGACAAAATGGCTAAACAAATCAATGCCGGCAAGTTCCTTGTAATCGAATGTACCGCAGGAGAACTGATGGATGCCGTCGGCTCTGACATCTGCATTTGCGATTGGTGCGGACGCCCATATCTTCCTCATGACAAAGGCTGCTATATTGCGGTCCTCAACCAATGGTACTGTAAAAAGTGCTATGAAGAATGGTTCGCTCGCGCTGAGTGGTACCCCGAAGATGCCGATGTCGAGCGTAGGAACTTCAACTTCTACGCCCCACGTTTCGGCATCAAATGTCAGTAAAAGTTAAGGCGTAAAAATGGCGTTCAACCTGTTTGCGTAACTCGCTAATTATGACTAACTTTACTGTATATCAGAATAAATGGTATAACAAGTCAAACCAATAACCCCACCAATTATGGCTAAGGAAAAAACAAACCAAGAGGAGCAGGTTAAAGAGCAAAAAGATGCTCTCGAAAAGAATCTCCGCTTCTACAATCAAGGGCGAACAGTGCCGGCCAATGCCCTCAAACCGATTAAGGCCGGACGCCTCAAAGGGATGAGCGACATTAACCCGATGTGGCGAATGAAACGAGTGACCGAAATTTTCGGCCCTGTCGGTTTTGGATGGAAATACACCATTGATCGCCAATGGGTCGAGCCTTACGGTCAAGAAGTCAAGGTATTCTGTAACATTTCTCTCTTTGTCCGAGACCCCGAAACAAAGGAATGGAGCGATGCTATTCCCGGCGTCGGCGGCTCTGCTGTGGTCTCAGTTGAGAGCAAAGGCCCTTATGTCAATGACGAGGCGTACAAGATGGCTCTTACTGATGCTCTCTCTATCGCAATGAAACCGCTCGGTATAGGGGCAGACATCTGGTATGGAGAAAATGCCACGGGCCACAATGAGAGCAAATACGAGCAGTACACACGGACTGATAACAGCCAAACTACCCAGCAGAATGCCGGCACATCGGCTGTCGCTTTCACCGGCGCACAACTCCAGCAGGCGCTTTCAGAACTTGAGGCTATTGATACGGAACAGGCATTCCAGACATTATGGAATAAATGGGCTACATCCGTTCCTGCTCTCTGTATGAATGGCACCGAGTTCTATAACAAGGCCTGTATCAAAATTCAGCAAATCAAAAACGCTCCCAAATGATGCAGTTCAAAAAGTCTCCTGTAATCTTCGATGAGGATAGCCACAGCTACCAACTCGACGGCAAGAGGTTGGTCGGCATCACGGGTCTTATACATTCAGTCCTCGGGCTGGGTGTATATCCCGAGGCTGATGACTATGTTAAAGATTTCATCATTCCTCGCGCCGGCAGCCGTGGCACCGCCATTCATCATGCCATTCAGACCTACGACCAAATCGGCATTATGCAGACTACTCAAATCGTTCATACCCGATACGGTTGCCGTGAACGCGACAACATACAGTATAAGGATGAAGAGTGGGATGTCAGCCTTGAACTTAACAACTACATTCGCCACTTAAACGGATTTGAGGCCGTGGCAAATGAGTTGACGGTTTCAGACAATAACAAGTATGCCTCACAGATTGACAATGTATGGCGTCGCAAAGACACTGGCGGGATATGGCTGGTAGATACCAAGAGCAACAATATCGGTCTTTATCCTCTGTGCGGTTACTACAATCCTGCATTTTTCAACTCCGGCGCAGAGGCATTGCAGGAATATCTGTCATGGCAGCTTTCCATATATGCCGAGTTGTTTGAGGCCGAGAACCCTGGTATCAAGGTTGAAGGCCTTGCCTGCAACTGGCTCCGAAAAGAGCAAGCCGCGTTTTGGGTTATCAAGCGCAAACCGACAGAGCTTGTCAAGGAGCTGCTGACTACCGAATACATTTTCACAGACAATGGCCCGGTATATTTCCACCATGACCAATCAGTGTTCGGTATCAATTCCAATCTGCCAACGCCCCAAGAGGAACAAGTTATTATTCCTGTTGATGTCGTTGACTACATGGCAGGACTTCTCAAAACAGTAAAAGAGGCAGAGGCCAAATTAGCCGAAGCAAAAACAGCACTCAGAGCTGCAATGGACCAGCACAAAGTAAAAAAGTATGACTTTGGTCAGTTTACAGCTACTCTTAGTGCCAGTTCTGTCACAAGCAGGTTCAATACCAAACAGTTCAAAGAAGATCATCCGGAAATGTATGAAAAGTATGTTTCCAAAAGTGTTTCACAAGGTTCACTAACAATCAAACTTAAAGATAATGATTAAACTAAAAGCGACCGCCCTCATTCACTACATCTCACCGGTGATTGAGATACCGTCAAGGTCAGGCGGCCAATCGTTCCTAAAACGAGAGCTTGTTCTTGACGACTCTTGGACAAAGGACGGCAAAACCTACGAGAATTTTGTGCTGATAGAGTTCACGGGGGACAAGATGTCTCAACTCGACGCCTTCAGTCCGGGTCAGCGTGTAAATGTCGAGGCATATGTCAGCGGTAGAGAGTATCAAGGCAAGGTGTTCAACACCATCAAAGGTTCGACTATCGAACTATTTCAGGCCCAGCAACCTGCACCCTCAACGGGACAATATCCGCAGGCCCCCGGCGGCTATCCACAGCAACCGCAGTATCCGCAGGCTCCCGGCTATCCACAGCAGGGCGCATATCCCCCCGGCGGCTATCCTCCCCAGCCTGCCTACCCACAGCAGGGTGGTTACCCACAACAGGGCGGTTACCCACAGCCTCCGGCTCCGATGCCCGGCGCGTCGCAAGGCGGTAATCTCGGACCTGACGGTCTGCCATTCCGCTGATGGCTGACGCAATCCTCACAAAACGTGACGGTGTGGTGAGCATGGATAAATCATTTGAGTATTTATGCTCACTGCTCCGAAACGGAGTATATACGGTCAAGATAGTCCGAAAAACCGAGCCGCGCACCATTTCGCAGAACTCATTGATGTGGATGTGGTACAAGTGCATGGAAGAGGCGACGGGCACGCCCAAAGAGGACTTTCACGACTACTACAAAGCAAAGTATCTCAGCCGAGATGTTGCAGTCGGCAACCGCTGGTATCGGGTTACAGGCAGTACAACAGACCTCAACACCTTGCAGATGACAAATTTTCTTAACAAGGTGCAGGCTGATGCCGCAACTGAGTTCGGCATCACATTGCCACTTCCGGCTGACAGACATTACCAATCATTCATAGACGAATACAAAAAAAGATAACAATCGGGTGGTCACAATGGCCATCCGATGTTTTTTAACCTCTCAAACAATATGGATATAAAAATCAAAAAAGCCAAACTAACAAAGGGCAGCACCATTGAGGCTACTTACATCGATGAAGATGGCAACGAGATTACCCTAAAAGGTAAGAACACCGTCCACGTTGACCTCAAAACTCGCCTCGCCGCCCTAATCCCTTATTTCGCTGAACTGACCGAGCAGAAAGAGGCAGATCGCTACGATTGGGATAACCCCGACTCTCAGGAGAACATCGACCTCATGCGCCGCCTCGATGTTACCGGCGTTTCCCTCGGCGGCGATGACAATTGTCCCATTGCCACCCTGACCGGCCGACGCACTCTCATGTCGTCAAAGGTTCTCAACCTCAACACTCCGCCCACAGACCTTAACGCCGATGACAGCGGTTGGGTACGGGCCGATGACTTCCGCTTTGCTATTGACGCTTTCTTCTACGAGGTTGTCCTCTACATCACAGAACGAAAATGGTCCGTTAAGCAAGCCGAGTTCGATTTCGAGAACGAAGAAGACCCATTCGCCAATGCCGGGATAACGGCAGAGGTGGAATCCATCACTACTGACGCTGACGCGCCCAAAGTAAACCCGGCAGAACAAGTGGCCTAACAACCGATGAAGCCGATATACATTACCGAAACTCCCGGCACTTTCAGACTCTCCTTTGAATACAACCCTATACTGATTGACCTAATCAAAAGAATCCCCACCAGACGGTGGGATAATTCCGAAAATGTATGGGTAGTATCTAAGCAGGGGCTTTATCCTCCGGGCTACGATGCTCGGTGGTATGTAGAGGCTTTCGCTCAGTGGGCAGTCAAGAAAAATTACTGCTCCCATGTTGCAAGACGTAGCGAGACACACGATGTGGTATTTGAAATTCCCCCGATGAAAGAGTTTGTCGGGGAACATTACATACTGCCGCCTTATACTCCATACTCTTATCAGTTGGAGGGTGTCCGCTACGCTCTTGACAATAAGCGTTGCATCTTCGGCGATCAGCCGGGCCTCGGCAAAACGCTACAAGCGATATGCGCTGTTGTCAAAGCCCACAAAGAGGCTATGACTTACGGAGAGTCGTTCCCTGTACTTGTCATTTGTCCGGCAGCGCTCAAGGTAAACTGGAAACGAGAGTTCAAAAAGTTCGCCGGTATTGAGGCTTGTATCCTCGACGACTCCAACCGAGCAAGTTGGGAAAAGTTCTGGCAACTGAAACGACCGGACGGCGAGGCTCTATGCCCGGTGTTCATTACCAATTATGAGAGCCTTAAAAAGTTCTTTGTGGTAAAGATAAAAAACTCATCTCGGTTCACACTGTCTTCAATCGTGTTTGATGAACGCGTGAGTGTTTTCAAATCCATTATCATAGATGAAAGCCATAAATGCAAATCCTCAAAGACTCAACAGTCCAAATTTGTTGAGGGGATTTGTCGAGGCAAAAAATGGATATTTGCGTTGACCGGTACCCCTGTCGTTAACAACAACACTGACCTCATACAACAGTTAAAGATACTCGGCCGACTTGATGACTTCGGAGGATACAAGCACTTTGTCGCCAGATACTGTGATGGTCCAAAGCAATCTTCCAACATGAAAGAGTTGCATTACCGTTTATGGTGTTGCTGTTTCTTCAGACGGGAGAAAGCAAAGGTATTGACACAACTCCCCGACAAGATGCGCCAGTACATCACCTGCGAGATAACCAATCGCAAGGAGTATCATGATGCCGAGGATAATTTCCTCAAATACCTGCGACAGTATAAACACGCCGATGATGACCGCATAGCCAGGGCGATGAGAGGTGAGGTTATGGTGCGCATGGGTATCCTCAAAGAGATTGCCGCACGCGGCAAGGTTAAGGCTGTGGCCGATTTCATACATGATGTTATCGACGGCGGCGAGAAGCTCATCATGTTTGCCTATCTCAAAGAGGTGGTCATGGCTCTCAAAGCCGAGTTTCCGGATGCCGTGACTGTTACGGGGTCGGACAATATCACTCAAAAGCAAAGCGCTGTCGATCGGTTCCAGAATGACCCCGAATGCAAACTAATTATCCTCAACTACAAGTCCGGCGGTACAGGACTTACGCTGACTGCATCAAGCAGGGTCGGTTTCATAGAGTTCCCCTGGACTTACAGCGACTGTGAGCAGGCCGAGGATCGCGCCCATCGTAACGGACAGAAGAACGCAGTCAACTGCTATTATTTCTTGGGCGATAAGACAATCGATGAATATATGTATAAGGTCATTCAAACCAAGAAAGATATTGCAAACGAAGTGACCGGCACCACTACCCAGATAGATGAAGATGTCGTAAGTAATGTGATGAACCTATTCAGCAATCGTCTATGAAAAAGAATTTCAAATGGATCATCAAAAATGGCAGAGTCCTATTGCTACGCCGCACTATCGGTCTATTTGGGGAACAGTGGGATTGTTTCGGCAACTTCGATGATAAGGACGGTAACTCCGCCCGTGGTAAACAAATTATCAAACAACTTAACGAATGTGCCAAGCATACGGACAAATTTAACGAAGATGACTGAGCAAGAAGTTTTACAAAAAGAGCAGACCTACTCGGAGTCCAAGATACAACACTATTGCGTGAATTGGTTTCGCCGGACTTTCCCCCAAGTAGCAAATCTGCTTTTTGCAGTCCCAAATGGAGGCTGGCGTGGAGCCCGCGCCGGTGCTCAGATGGTCTATGAGGGGCAGGTCAAAGGAGTGGCCGACCTCATATTGTTGTTCCCGAAAGGTGGTAAGTCGAGCCTTTGCATCGAGATGAAAGTCCCGAAGAGGAAAGGCAGTAGCGCCGGTTCACAGTCAGCGGCGCAGAAAGAGTGGCAGATGCTTGTGGAAAGTAATGGCAGCACTTATGTAGTGTGTCATGGTTTAGTGGAGTTTGTGAAAGCAGTCTGCATTTACCTACAAACCAATCCACAGCCTTACATTGAAAAGGCGCTCAATCTATATCCCACATATCAATGACCTACATAGAGCTGCTTAATTCTTTTTGGGATTCTACGAGGTTCAATCCATGCTCAAGCAATGAGGCTACGATGTACTTCTACCTGCTACATCAATGCAACATTCGGCGCTGGATTAACCCATTTGAATTTAAGACGCGCGATTTGGAGTTGATGCTCGGATTGACGCGTGCCACAATTTCGGCAATTAGAAATAAGCTCAAGCAACGTGGGTTGATAGACTTTGGGAAAGGTGTCGGGAGCGGCAGTGCTGTGTATCTCATTTGTGGTGCTAAAATCACTGAAACGGAACTCGCTAAAAAATTTTGTGTTCAACCATTAAACACAAAATTAAACACAACGCTAAACACAAATCTAAACACAACACTAAACACAAAACCGGATTCCACCTTATATATAGAAGAAAAAAGACTAAAGACTAAAGACATATCTCCTGTCGGAGATAGTCCGGCGGTGCCTGTTACGCAATCTTTGTTTGAGGCCGAAGAAAAGAAAGCCAAGAAACAAAAAACGACACCGCGACCAAAGCCGCCCGAGCCACCGCCACCCACACTTGAGGAAGTGAAAGCATATTTTCTCACTCAACGAGCCGATGAAAGGCTGGAAAATTGGGAGAGAGAGGCCAAGATCTTTTTCAACCATTTTACATCTCTTGGGTGGAAAACGAGTGCCGGTGCAAAAATCTCACATTGGGACAGTCGCGCCAATCTTTGGATATTGGAGCACGAGAAACCCACAAAACCCGATAAACCGATAGCAGATGAAACTGGAAAAACTGATCGACTTTCAGAACGTAGAGGGTCTGAGTCGGGCGCTAAATCGAGAAAAGGTTTTAAGGGGACGTTTTAGCCTTGAAATCCCGGTCAAAGATGCGGCTAATGGTATTTACGCCGCGATGAAAGCCGAGGTAGAGTATCGCGGCGGCTCCTTTACCCTTGATGATGACACACGAGCGCATATCCTTGCCGCCGCACAATGGATTATAAATCCAGATGCGCCCCCCGGGCTTATGCTATGCGGCCTCTACGGGAATGGTAAGACTACACTCGCAAAGGCAATCTCTGCACTCATAGGCTTTTTGACTGAACGCGAAAAAGGTTACTCAAGCCGTCAAACGATGAGATTGATAACCGCAAAGAACATCTGTCGGCTGTGTGCCGCCAGCGAGAAGTTCAAAGAGCAGTATGATGACTATAACAGCCTGTTCAATGAGCCGATGATGATAATTGATGACCTCGGAGAGGAACCTCGGGAAGTCATGGTGTATGGTATGATACACACGCCAATCATCGACATCATCTCAGAGCGCTACGCCAAACAGCGTATGACCATTGTTACCACCAATCTTGAGACAGATGACTTGAAAGAGAAGTACGGTCCGCGAATTTACGACCGCTTTCAGGAAATGTTAACCCCGATAGTTTTTGAAAATGAATCCTACCGCCCCAGACGGAGAAAAGATAGTAATCCATTGGAACACCAAGGATGAGGAAGCCATAAGGTTGATAAGAGAACGCTTTGGCATTCCGCGTTACACCACGGTAAATGGCCAGACTCCGGCAGTCCTGCCTGCTGATGATATCTTAATGTTTGAGGAAACCGTCAGGCGAGGATATTTCACATATCGGCGCGTTGACTGGACTTTCAACGGTGCGACCTATTCGTGGTAAAATGGTGTAAAAATGGTGGTCATTCTGTTTGTGTAATTCGCTAATTATAGCTAACTTTACTGTATAACAAACTACAAGTCAAACCAATAAGTTAACATTATGGACTTTCAAAAAATCCCATTGGACTCGGTGAAACCATCGCCGATGAATCCAAGAAAGACTTTCGATGAAGAGGCTGTTCAGGAACTTGCCGCTAACATCGAAAAACAAGGGCTAATTCAGCCCATCACAGTAAGGCCGAGAGTAGTTCAGATAGCCCTCGGCGAAGAAGTAGCAGATGGCTATGAGATTGTTTGTGGAGAGCGCCGTTACCGTGCTTACTGCATCCTCAAGGCCAAAGAGGACAATCTCAACATTGAACGAACTGCGGCTCATCGTAAAAAGCATGACCGGTTCCAGTCCATTCCGGCGATGATCCGAGAGATGAACGATGAAGAGGCGTTTGAGGCCATGATTACCGAGAACCTGCAACGGCAAGATGTTGACCCAATGGAAGAGGCTTTCGCTTTCGGTCAACTCATCAAAAACGGCAAGACGGCCGAGGAAGTTGCCCTCAAATTCGGCAAGAGCATCCGCTTTGTTCAGGACCGTTGCAAACTCAACGCTCTAATTCCGGAACTGATGCTTGCTGTAAAAGAGGATAAGATGAGCATTGCAGCTGCAATGATTATCTGCAAACTCGATGAGGAAGGCCAGCATAAATATTACTCTCTATACCGCAACAACTATCAGGGGTTCAGCAAAGCAACAGCACAAGGGTTTGTTAACAACTTGTTCATGAACCTCAACAAATCCCTCTGGTATCAGAGCGACAATCAAGTCGATGAAGATTTCGCCGGCGGCTGTGAAACAAAGTGCTCCCAGTGTCCTCTCAATACAGCAAATCATGGATGCCTATTCTACGAAATGAAAGGCGATGACACTGGCCGCTGTACCAATCGTGCTAAGTTCAGAGCAAAGACCATTGCCTACATGCTGCACGTTATCGAGGGCCAGGCAGAAAGACTTGTCAAAAAAGGAGAACCGCTTGAATATGGCAAGACAGTCATAGCAATCAAAACAGAGTCTTATGAGGCTGATGCGTCTGTGGCATTCAAAGAACAAATCGCTGGATTCATTCGTGAACGTGGCTATGAAGTAGTTGCTCCGGACAAAGTATTTTCGCATAAATGCCACTACACAAATGATGATGAGCGGACTTTGGAGATGATAAAATCTGGTGAGGTCTATCAGGTAATATCATTGTTCAACTATGACAACCCAACCATTGAAGATCAGTTCTGGTATGTCAAGCGCAACAGCAAGGGAGAGAAAGAGAGCGGTCTGCCGGTCAATGTTTCGGCGCTCCTTGACAAATACAAGAACGATAAAAACAATCTCCAAGCGCAATTCACGGTTGAATGTGCAAAAGCTATGGCAGCCAACAATGTCCTCTCCGATGTGCCACTTACAGACTTGGAGAAAAAGTTGTTCATGCTTCTTGTTCTCCAGTCCAATTACAAACTGCGTAGCCAACTCAAACTCGGTCAAATCTCTTATAGAGATGAAGACTACAAATACATCGCCGAACACCCCGACATCTTCAATCTCTGCGCAAGAGCATGGTTGCAGGGTAAAGTCGCAATTGGCAATAATCCAGATTTGAGACAGGCAGAACCAATTCTCGATGAACTCGGCGCCCTATGGTGCCCGGAAGAATACCGGAAGGCCAAAGACAAAGTGCAGGCCAAGTTTGACAAGAGCGTGGCTAAAATCACAAAACAACTCGCCGACCTCGGCTATGACCTTGAAGGTAACAAACTGCCAGAAAAGCCAGCCGACACCACTCCTACAATAGCGCAAATCAAAGAGCAGTACGAGGCCATGAAGAAACAGCGCTCAGGTGTAATCATCATCTTCAGGCTCGGTGATGAGTATGAGTGCATTGAACAGGATGCTAACGTAATTGCAATATCTCTCGGCCTCAAGTTACAAAACAAGGGAAACACACCTTTCGTGAAATTCCCGAAAGCAGAACTTGACGCCTATATACGCGAGTTGGTAAAAGCCGGTCATAGGGTGGCAATCTGCGAGCAACTCGATGCTTCCAACAAGTGAGCGATATGGGTAAGACGGTAAAAATCGTTCTCACTCCTCAACAAGAGAGATGGCTAACCAATCATTTCAAGCACACCAAAAACAGCGAGTGTGCCGAGAGGTTAGGCATCTCTCTTCGTTCAGTGGTGAGGATCGCCCGGAAATTGGGGCTGACAAAGAGCCGTCAGTTTATGGCCCGATGCCAGCGTGAGACTTCCGATGCAGCTAAAGAATCGCACCGGCGTAATGGCACCTACCCACCCAAAGGGTTCAGAATACCCAAAAGGGAGGTCGGACAATTCAAGCCTGGAGTTACCAGTCGTGAGCGTCTTGGAGCCAAACGGGAGTCTGAAAGAATCCGAAAATCGGCAGAGTCCAGACGGGCTACTATCAAAAAAGAGCGAGCGCGGATTATATGGGGTCTGGAGCAAAAAACCAAACTGAAACTTGTCACCAGCCCCAAGAAAATCCAATATCGCCATGAACTCCGCCGACGCTACTACCAAATAGCAAGAGGTGCAAGTGAAGCCTATGTAACACGTTTTACTAAACGCTCTCCTAAAGTCGAGAGCAATGCCCGTAAATATGGTATTCGGGTAATTGAATAACATAACACATCATCAACCTAAAACGCGGCACCGCTCACTTACCGAGTGGTGCCGCTTGCTTTACTATGGAGTATCAGGATTTTCTCAAATCAAAAATAAAAATCTCCGAGGATTACGGCTACAAGGTGGAAATGAGCGAAATCAACCCGAAACTCAAACCTCACAACAAGCTCATGGTAAAATGGCTTGTCGAGGGGGGAAAAAGAGCCTGTTTCGCCTCTTTCGGCTTACACAAGACCGTTACCCAGTTGGAGGCAGTCAGACTCACTCTTGCAAAAGTAGGACATGGCTCCGGGCTGATTGTTTGCCCTCTTTCAGTCCGGCAAGAGTTTGTTGAGGACTCCAAAAACATTCTCGGATGGGATAAGCCGCCCAAATTCATACGCCGCCCGGAAGAGATGGACGGGGACGGTATCTATCTGACAAATTACGAAAGCATACGCGATGGCAAGTTAGATCCGGAGCTGTTCATTGTAGCCAGTCTTGATGAGGCATCCGTTCTGCGAGGACTTGGCGGCTCAAAGACTTTTCGTGAATTTATGCGCTTGTTTACCGGAGACGGCGGTCCCATGCAGGTGCGCCGACAGGCCGAGCGTATCAAGTTCCGCTATGTGGCAACTGCCACACCATCTCCCAACGACTATATAGAGCTGCTTGCCTATGCAGACTTCCTCGGCATCATGGATGTGTCGCAGGCCAAAACACGGTTCTTTAAGCGTGACTCAACGCATGCCGACAACCTGACCCTACACCCTCACAAAGAAGAAGAGTTCTGGCTGTGGGTTTCATCATGGGCCTTATTCGTGAGCAAACCCTCGGATATTACCGGTGATGAAGCCGATGACGAGGGCTATATCCTGCCGGAACTTGACTTGCGATGGCACGAGATACCGACGGACTACTCTAAGCCGAGTGTTGACAAATACGGCAATCCTGTACTTTTTGCTTGTGAGGCTATGGGTCTGCAACAGTCAGCAAGAGAAAAGCGAGAGAGTCTGCCAGACCGAATAGCTAAGATGATGGAGTTAAGAGCCGAGGATCCCGACGCACACCGCATCATCTGGCACGACCTTGAAAGTGAACGCCACGCGATTGAGAAGGCCATTCCGACAATCAAGTCAATCTATGGGTCACAGGACTATGAGAAGCGTGAGCGCAACATTCTCGACTTCTCCTATGGCCGTATTCAGGAGCTGGCGGCAAAGCCTGTCATCGCCGGTTCCGGCTGCAATTTTCAGCGTCATTGCTCATGGGCCATATACCTCGGCATAGGCTACAAGTTCAATGACTTTATCCAATCAATCCACCGCTTGCAACGATTCCTTCAGACGAAAGTCGTAAGGGTTGACCTCATCTACACCGAGGCTGAAAGAGGAGTCCGCAAAGCGCTTGAAACAAAGTGGCAAAACCACAATAGACTTGTTCATAACATGACTGATATTATAAAGAAATACGGTTTGTCCCATAAAGAGATGGCAACTCATCTTGCCCGAAAGATGGGCGTTGAGCGTGTGGAAATATCCGGCGACGGCTACCGCATAGCCAACAATGATAATGTTCTGGAATTGCAGAACACCGAACTTTATCCCGACAATTCTGTGGGCCTCATCGTAACATCTATTCCATTTGCGACCCAATACGAGTATTCTCCCAATTATGCCGACTTTGGGCACTCGGAGAGCAACGAAGAGTTTTTCAAGCAGATGGATTTCCTCACGCCCAATCTGTTCAGAGTGCTCCAGCCGGGCCGCATGGCCATTATCCATGTTAAAGACCGCATCGTGCCTATGGGCCTCAGCGGTATGGGGTGTCAGACGGTCTATCCATTCCACTGCGACTGCATCGCTCATTACACAAAACATGGTTTTGCCTACTTGGGTATGAAAACCATAGTTACCGATGTTGTCCGGGAGAACAATCAGACCTATCGCCTCGGCTGGACCGAGCAGTGCAAGGATGGCACCAAAATGGGTGTCGGTATGCCCGAGTATCTGCTCATCTTCCGTAAGCCTGCCACAGATCGCACCAATGCCTATGCCGACATTCCTGTTGTCAAGGAGAAAAAGTGGTGGAACGAGCAGACCCGCTCATGGGATAATCCCGACGGTTACAGCCGCGCCCGCTGGCAGATGGATGCACACGGTTATACTCGTTCATCCGGCGACCGACTCATGACGCCCGAAGAGATAGCCAAGATGGATCACAAAGCAATCTTCCGTTTCTTCAAAAAATATTCACTCAACGAGGTCTGGGATTATGACTATGTGGTGAAGATCGCTGAAGAACTGGAGTTGCATGGCAAACTCCCTACGGGATTTATGTTACTCCAGCCCGGAAGTTGGACTGATTATGTGTGGTCGGACATAGCGCGTATGCGCACCCTTAACACCATTCAGTCGGTCAAAGGTAAGGAGCAACACTTATGCCCCCTGCAATTCGACATCGTGAACCGAGTGATTGACCAGATGAGCAATCCCGGCGATATTGTTCTTGACCCTTTCGGTGGTCTGATGACCGTTCCCTACTGCGCGCTCAACAAGGGGCGCAGAGGCTGGGGCATAGAACTTTCGCCGACATACTTCCTTGATGGCGCTCAATATTGCGCACAGGCCGCTACGAAAAAGGAAGCACCGTCACTGTTCGACTTTCTCGATGATGAACCCCAAGAAGAGGAAGATGACCTACCTGATCAACTGAAACAATAATGAACAAACATGGAAAATAACAAATCACCTCCCGGCAATATCAGAGAACGGGCCATGAGCCCAAACCAGTCATTCACTAACCCCGATCTTTACCAATGGCAATACCTCTGAAAAAATTCGCCGAACAATGCGAAGAGGTAGCAATCGCCAAAGGCAAGATTACACCGTTGTCCTCTCCCTCAGTATCCTTACATGTCATCTCCAGAGAATGGAGATCGTTACATAAGGCTACGGCTTTCAAGAGCCTCAATCTTCCGGATTGGAGCGAAAAGGAAGAGGGAGCGGCCGAGGTGATAATTGCCGCGTTGACCTATCTTCGGCGCATTGGTTGCAAGGATATAGAAAAACTGCTCCGTGAAACTCTGGAGCATCATCGCCGGCAAACATTGTAGGTTCTGTCAATGACTATTCGTGATGAAGTTCTGTGATGTAGAAAGTAATAGCAATGGCTGAAATAACAATATTAGCAATCAGCCTCTTGGATTTCAACAAGGGGCAACTCAAAGGACTCCCGAAGAATCCCCGGTTCTTTCGGGATTATCGCTACGAGGCGATGAAAAGGAGCATCAATGAATCTCCCGAGATGCTCGAACTGCGTGAACTTATCGTATTTCCCTACGCCGAGGGGCGTTACATTGTAGTATGCGGCAATCTGCGTCTGAGGGCCTGCAAGGAACTCGGATACACCGAGCTGCCGTGTAAGATACTCAACCCCGGTACTGATGTCAAGAAGTTGAGGGAGTATGCAACAAAGGACAATGTGAACTTCGGAGAAAACGACCTCGATGTAATGAACAACGAGTGGGATAAAACCGAACTTGCAGACTGGGGTGTGGAATTTGCCCCGGAAAAGCCAGTCGATGAGTTCAAAGAGCGGTTTGATTCCATTACCGATGAAACGGCAGTCTATCCATTGGTGCCGAAATATGATGAGAAACACGAACTTTTCATCATTCAGTCCGGCAACGAAGTTGACAGCAACTGGCTCCGTGAGCGACTCGGCATGCAGCGCATGAAGTCGTATAAGACGGGCAAGGTCAGCAGGAGCAATGTGATTGACATTAAAGATGTGCGTGTCGCGTTGGAGGGCGAGAAGAAATGAGTCTTAAAATCGTTATTCCCTCTCACAAGCGGCACGATCGAGTTTTTGCAAAGAAACTCGTTCTTGACCCTATCATCTGTGTGGCCGAGAGCCAGGCAGACCTCTACCGACAATACAACCCCGAGTGTGAAATTGTAACGCACCCCGATGATGTGATTGGCCTGATACCGAAACGAAATTGGATGGCAAAACATTTCGGAGAACTGATGATGCTCGACGATGATGTTCATGTCGTTAAAACTCTTTTCTGCGAGAAAGGCGAGCCTGGCGTTATTCGCGACCCGGAAGAGATAACCCACATCATAAATTCTCTCTACGAATTGGCCTGTATGCTTGATGTTCATCTGTTTGGGTTCACGTCTGCCATATCGCCTGTCATGTATAATGAGTGGGGATATTACTCACTGTCGAAGATGATTACCGGTTGCGCCTATGGTGTGCGTTACAACAAGAATGTCTGGTGGAATGAAGAAATCAGACTCAAGGAAGATTTTTGGATAAGTTGTTACATGAAGTTCAAAGAGCGCAAAATCCTCACAGACCTTCGTTACAACTTTGCCCAAAAAGGCACCTTTGTCAATGCCGGCGGATTGGCCGCTTTTCGTAATCAGGAAGAGGAGCGCCGGTCAATCCTGTTCATCAAGAAACACTTTGGCGACAGCATCAACATGAAGGGTGCAACCAACAACGGCAAAGACAAGACCAAGCAACTTGTGGAGTATAATATCTCTTGTAAGTTCAAATTCTAACTTGCTGATTGGCCGATAAAATGGCGTTAAAATGGTGTTCAATCCGTTTGTGTAAATCGCTATTTTTGGCTATATTTACTGATGTAAAACAAATAATAACAACGAGTTATGAAAATATGGACAATACACGGATATGATTTCTTTGAGGTCAGTTCTGCAATGCAGAAAGCAATCCGGCGAGGAGATGCCCGAGTCGCAGGCTTTTTCGCTCTGGAACTATGGCACAGCAATTATCGCGATTATGTTTGGAAAAGGCTCTACACTATATCGGCCGAGGATTGTTACGGCCTCATCACAAACGAGATTGAGGCTCTGTGGCAGGGGCACGAGTTAGTCAATAAAAACAAATCCGAGCCGAAAGGCCGCATCTTCGTGAGTAAAGCGGTACTTCTCCTTTGCGAGTGTCGTAAGTGCCGCGACGCTGATCATCTGCAAAATTTGGTCTACGACCGCAGCGATGTTGATGTAGAACGGTGGATTGATGATGTGAGAGCGTTCCCCGTCGAGATACCACTATATACATTCGATGTTCATACCCGAAAGGGGAAAAAGAGTGGAAGGACCAAAGAAGAGTTCTTCCGCGAAGAGTATGAGGCGTTAAGGCCGAGAGTGCCCGGCCTGTTTGATGACCTTGTACCACCTTATCCAAGCGACCTGTTCGGCGGTTCGGACCCACAGTCCGGGCCGCTTTAATTTTCTTACATTATGGAATTACAATCCACTGACAAAATGATGCCGGGGAATAAGGGTGTCGCTCCTTTGGCGATACCCATTCCACCGGCACCTATGCCCAACTCGGGCAAAAATATAGAGCAGCCAAAGCCAGAAACGCCCATAACTCAACCTCAATAAATATGCGATGTCTTGACAATCATTGACAAATGTTAAGGTGTAAAAATGGTGGTCATTCTGTTTGTGTAATCCGCTAATTATGGCTAACTTACAGTATCAAAATAAAATACAAGTCAACCAATAACCACCAAAAATGAAAACGAAATCAGACCTCAACGCTCTTATTCCTACCCTTGTGAAACAGCTCTCAAGCACTGACCACGAAATCGGAGAGTCTTATTATGAACAAGATGAGGATGGCTGGGGACGATGTGATGACGCAACCACCAACTATTTCTGCTATGAGGAAGACGGTTGGTTCATCGAAGTTACTTATGAGTGCTGTGGAGAGTGGGACAATGACCCCGGCGATTATTGGACTCCACCGAGCAGCGATCTCCGGAGAGCATGGGGTGAGGTTACTGAAATAACAGCCTCTCACTATGATGATGACACCGATGAGGAAACCGAATTTAGCAAAGATGATGTGAAAGAACTTTGGAAAGCTCTTGACAAAGTCCTCGAAGATATTGCATAAGTCAAACCAATAAAACCAACGAAAGTGAAAAAGTATGTTTTTCGGGTCTATACGACCTATGACCCCGATGATGGTTTCAATGCGTGGGTCACAGCAAATAGCCGCCAAGAGGCTGAGTGTGAAATCAGGTGTGAGTATCACTCTATTACTCGTGTAGAACTTCTAAGAATTGAGAACGCATGACACGGAAAGAAAGACAAGAGGCCCGGGCAGAGCGGTACCGAGAATATGCCGAGAACGCCGCCAAGAGAGCCACAGCTGCTTTCAATGCGAGCAATGATGCCGTGGCAAACATTCCTCTCGGTCAACCTATCCTCGTCGGCCATCACTCCGCGAAAGCCCACCGTCGCGCTCTGGAACGTTCCAATGGCGCCATGATGCGGAGTGTGCATGAGAGTGAGAAAGCGGCATACTACCGCCAGAAGGCCGAGGCCGCCGAGAACAATGACAATATCTATCTCGGCGATGATGACGCGATAGAGCGTCTGAAAAAGAAAATCGCCGAACTCACAGCACTTCAGGAACAGATGAAAGGTGCGAACAAGATTATCCGTGCCAAGGGTCTGAGTGATATTGAGAAAATTGAGGCGCTTGTTCATCTCGGAATATCAAGACCGAAAGCAAATAAGATGGTCGGGGCACAAATCATCTTCCCCGGTTATGCTCTTACCAACAATAATGCCAAAATCAGTGCCGCGAGAAAACAACTCGCAAAGGCCGAGGCGTTAGCGTCAAAAGATGATCGAGAGTACACCATCGATGGCATAACCATTGAGGAGTGTTACTCCGAGAACCGTGTCCGCATCTATTTCCCCGGCAAGCCCGACGATGAAATGAGAACAGAGCTGAAGAGGAACGGCTTTCGATGGGCGCCGTCGATGGGATGCTGGCAAGCCTACATCAACCGTTGGACTCTCCACTTCGTGAACGAGATAACCAAGTCAAACCAATAAAACCACATCAAAATGGGATACAGAATCCATTGTTCCCCTGTCTATCAAGTGACCTACGGGAACGGCTATTTCAGCCACAAATCTGAAGCAATCAATCGACTGCTCCGAGACATCAGTGAGGACATCAGCTTTGAGGGTGAGGACATAGAGACCGCCGAACGTCTTGAAGTTCCTCGCGCGGATCTCGCCCACCTCATCGGCAAAATCACCACCGACCGCGAATGGTTTGTGGAATGGCTCAAACGCAATTCAATAGACTGCACACCCGAAGATTTCATAACAGTCCTCTGCGAGTGGATAAGCAACAGCGATCCTCGCAATGACTATGTAGTATTAACCTGGTTCTAACGATGATGACTGTAATCGAAAAAACAGACAATGGATGCGATTATAGCTATCAATCGCAAAACCAAAGACGCCACTCAGATTGATTGGGAACAGCGTCGATATGAGATAGCCAAAGAAGTAATGGGAACTGAAGCATATCATGGAGCGTTTAGCGAAGATGCCGCAAAGTACGCCGTTGCGTGTGCTGATGCCCTTATTAAAGTCTTAAAAGAACAGCCCCAGCCATGAATAAAGACTACGCCTATTGTGTCGGCCCTAACTACTTCGGAGGGCCGGCACTCTGCCAGAACTGCAAACGGCACATACCATTCTGCACCGAAGTGAAAGAGACCCTTACATGGACCATGCCGATGTATGACGAAAAGACCGGCACCTGTCCTCTGCACGAACCCAATATCGAGAACAGCAATGAAGGATAAAGTAACAGCTGAGACGGCTCGGATATTGAAGGACCTGGGGCTGAACCTATCTGCTCCAACAATCTATGAGTCGGCAAAATTCCTACGAGAAGAGATTGGAGCAGACCTTGTTGTCAGCCCTAAGTTCAACAGTAAGACAGGCGACCGCATCGGCTACTTTTGGCGATGGTCTCAGCGAACAGACGTGATTGACACTAAAACATACAGAACTTTTGAGGCCGCGCTTTCTGCCGGTATCTCTAAGGTTCTTGAACCATTCAAAGATTATTTCAACAAATGAGACAATTAACTCCCGACGGGTGGCGCAACCTGCTCTACCTGTTTGTCGCAGACGAAGAGACTATGCGACCGGTAATGATGAAACCGTTTGAGCAAGGCGGATATGTGTGCGCGTCTGATACGCACGTACTCATCCGCGTTGCCAAAAAATATATCACCGATGACTATTCCACGCCAGCAAAGGCTCCCGATGTCAGCCGGATAATCCCGGCACAACCACCCACTTCCAAAATTTGTGCCAATGAGTTGAGGAAGGCATTTACTATCCTTGGCATGGACTATGACACAACCACAATCGACTGCATCGAATGTGATAATGATTGCGAGGTAGAATGGAAGTACACCGACCGAGACGGCGATGAACACACGAAGTATGCCGAGTGTCCGTGTTGCAACGGCACGGGCCGTGTTCCGAATGGTGCTGACAAATACTGCGAAATCGGCAGTAACCTCGTCTGTGCATATTTCATGTTGCTCCTCTATCGCGCTATGATGGAACTCAAAGTCGAAGAAGTCAAAGTCTCAGCGGGTTGCAATAGACCCCTCAAGTTCAATATCGGTGACGGCATAGATATTGTCGTCATGCCGTGCATCCTCGACAAATACAGCTCAAAAAAGAGGGCGCCGATAAATATGACCAAACTATGACCGAATCGCTTGTCAATCTTGTCCTGATATTCCTGGCATATCTTCTCATCGGCAAAGTCGAGGATATAGGATACCGCAAGGGGTATCAGGACGGAGTAGCCAGTAAGCCACCAAGAGTAAAAATCGGTTTCAAAACAAAGCAATCGAAAGACGATGATACAACTTCTATACATTGACCTATTCTGCGGTGCAGGCGGGACCTCAACGGGAGTCAATGAGGCCCGGTTACATGGCGAGCAGTGTGCAAAGGTAATCGCGTGTGTCAATCACGATCCAACGGCAATAGCGTCCCACGCCGCCAATCACCCCGACGCTCTCCATTTCGTTGAGGACATAAGAACACTTAACCTAACACCGCTAATGAGGCATATCAAGGCTTGCAGAAAAGAATATCCGCAAGCCTTGATTGTTTTGTGGGCATCTCTTGAGTGTACGAATTTCAGCCGGGCCAAAGGCGGTCAGCCCCGTGACCCCGACAGCCGGACGCTTGCCGAACACCTATACCGCTATATAGAAACTATCAATCCCGACTTTATCCAGATAGAGAATGTCGAGGAGTTTATGTCGTGGGGGCCGTTGGATGCCTCTGGCCGACCCTTGTCAATGGATAAAGGCCGCGACTACATCAAATGGATAAAGAATGTCAAACAGTATGGCTATGAGTACGACTACCGGATACTGAACTCGGCCGACTTCGGAGCCCGGACCACACGCAAGCGTTATTTCGGGATGTTCGCCAAAAAAGGTCTGCCGATCGTGTTCCCAACACCTACCCACAGCCGACGGCCTACCGGAAATCTTGAGCAGTGGCGAGCCGTGCGATATGTCCTCAATCTCGAAGAGTGGGGACAATCCATATTCACGAGGAAGAAGCCATTGGCCGAGAAGACGCTGATGCGTATCTATGCCGGACTCATCAAATTTGTGGCCGGTGGCAAAGATGCCTTCCTGGTAAAGTTCAACAGCATGAGTCAGCGAGGAAAGTATGTGCCGCCCTCCATTGATGAGCCGTGCCCGACAGTGGCCACTCAGAACCGCCTCGGACTTGCGCACGTTGAGTTCCTGTCAAAGCAGTTCAGCGGCTCGACCTACGATAAGAACGTGTCGTTGGATGAGCCGGCCGGAACGATAACGTGCGTTGACCATCACGCGCTCGTCAGCGCACACTTCCTGACATCGTTCTACGGTAACGGTGGTTGTCGGGACATTGACAGCCCGGCGCCCACCATTCCTACCAAAGACAAGTTCGCGCTTGTAAATCCTCAGTTCATAGATATGCAGTATGGCCAAGGTCGCCCGACCTCTATTGAGGAGCCAGCCGGATGTATCACAGCCAACCCGAAACATCATCTTGTCACGGTTGAGCAGTTGACTTCTATTGAAGGAATCCAGTGTGAGCCGCGTATGTTTTCCACCAAGGATCACCGTCAGTTCTTCTTGATGAACCCACAGTTCTTCTCGTCTGGCAGCTCCATAGATGAGCCGTGTTTCACTCTCATTGCCCGAATGGACAAGCGGCCTCCTTATCTCGTCTGCGTCGAGGGTGGAGGCATCGGCATAGAAGTCTATGAGAATGACTCGCCCATGACGGTAAAAATAAAAGAGTTCATGGCTTTCTACAACATCGTTGACATCAAGATGAGGATGCTCAAGGTTGTGGAGTTGAAGCGTATACAAGGCTTTCCCGATGACTATGTGCTGATGGGTAATCAGAGCGATCAGAAGAAATTCATCGGTAACGCCGTCCACACGAGCATCCCGAAAGCATGGTGCCCGGCGCTGTGTCAGGCTATTCAAAATTTATCAACCAATTCCCCAAAATTGAAAAATGTTCAAAAGAGAGAAAGAGAAACCGCAACAGGTCATATCGCATGAGATATTCAGTCCTGTCTTGTACAGTCCCACTCAGAGAGCAGTCAGTCAGATAGGCAGCCTTGCGGATTTCCTTCTGCGAGTTGTCGATAACATGAGTTACAAGTTATCCACAGAGTCTGACGGCAAGGTGGTGGAAATCTCAGTATCTGTAAGAAAGGAGAAGAACCATGACATTTAAGGAACTATATGGGCTATTTGTGCCGGTGAAGAGTCTTGAGGTAAAGATAAGCACCATCAATCGCTATCGGATGGATTGGAAATATCTCGAATCGAAAATCGGCGCGATTGACATTTCCGAGTTTGGCCGACAGAACGCCCGCTTCCTTGTCGCCACCATGATTGAGGAAGGTTTAAGCCCAAAGTTGGCACGTGACCGCATCTATTTTGTGAAGCAACTTCTTATTTATGCCACTCAAGAATTGGAGATGCGCGTGAAGCCTCTTGATTGGAAACTGAAATTTCCGGCAGGAAAGCCAAGAGAGATTCAGCACTTCACTGAAAGCGAGATGTTACGCATCGCGAAAGCAGTAACAGAAGAGATTGAGGATGGCACATATTCTGCATTGCCTGTACTGATGGCACTCCTGACCGGAATGCGGATGGGTGAAATACTCGCTCTGCGGTGGAGTGATGTAGATTTCATTCACAATATCATCAAAGTGCAACGTAATGTAGTGAAGAGTTACGACCCCGAGGCCAAGTCAGAAAGGATGATGGTAGGAACACCGAAAACCGCACACGGCTATCGTGAAATACCATTACTCCCTACACTTCGGAAAGCGTTCCGCGCCGTAGGTGGACCCAAGCCGGAGCAGGGGGACTACATTGTTGGGAACTCCGACAAACCTAAATTCCACAACTGTGTTCGTGACACCTATTCCCGGCTACTGAAACGTAACAAACTTCCGACGGTCAACTTTCATGGATTGCGCCATACGTTTGCCACTCTGCTTGTGGAAAGTGGCGGCGATATAAAGACAATCTCCGTCATACTCGGGCACTCGACTGTCGCCCTTACTCTCAATCTTTATGTCCATCCCTCTCTTGAATCCAAACGCAAAGTGGTTAACAAAGCGTTTCGTAAATTACGTAAACTTAGCCTGGACGCATCAGTAAATAACGGCGAAAATGGTAATAATTAACGGCTACAAGTTCTATGAAGAGCCTCGGAGTTGTGGTAGTTGCCCCTGCATGAACACGGGGGCAACCCACCTCAACCCCGGAGTCAAGCGCGGCCACTGCATCTTGTGGAATGAATGGCATCTGAGGTATCGCAATATCCCGGCGAGATGCCATAAACTTTTCAAAAAGGCAATGACCTATCCCGACGGGTCTAAATTGATTATAGTCGCAAACCAATCATAACCCAATTATGGCAAGACCAAACAGTAACGGTATAGTGGCACTCCACGATGACAAAGAGAGCGACAGCGGTTTCTTCTGCATGAAACTCGTTGGCTACCTCAACGAAGAGGCGGAGATTGGCACCGAGTTTTACGAAGTTCTATGGCATGAGCGTTTCGCCCAGGCAAAGGCCGGAGAATGCGCCTATCGGAATAGATGCCCCATTTACGCAAAATCCAAACCACCATTCTAACGGAGAATTTTATGATCATTAAATCATACAACATGAGAAAAGAGTATCGAATTAAAAGGACCTGCAAGTGGGTTCACACAGAAAAACGGCATTTATATTGCCCGACATACATAGTCCAGGTTCATGTCATATTAGGCATCTGGATTGGTGTAAAATCGTTCAGAGATGAAGAAGATCCGGATTTTGCCCGGAGAGAAGCAGAAGAACTGTTAGACAAACTCAATGAAAAATAAGACATGAAAGTAGTAATCACCGGCGGCGAGGGCTTTATCGGCAAGGCTCTCGCCGCTGCTCTCTCCAGACGGGGAGTAGAGGTCATAATCATAGACCGCACAAAAGGCATCGAGGCCAAAGACTTCTTCGATACCGTTCCAAATCTCCATGATGCAGACTGTGTGTATCATCTGGCCGCGCAGACATCGGTGTTCAACACCAATCATGCGCAGATCATGTATGACAACATCGAAACATTCATGGCAGTATGTAATGCCTGTAAGCGTGCAGGCGTAAAGCTGGTGTATGCCTCATCTTCCACGGCCAACAGCCCCAACACAACATCTCTCTACGGAATATCCAAGCGTTTCGATGAGGAATATGCCCGGTGCTACAACCCTCATGCCACCGGCGTCCGACTCCACAATGTCTATGGGCCTAACCCGCGTCAAGGAACTCTTCTTTGGCATTTACTCCACGACAACCCGGTGAGGCTCGTAAACGGAGGTCGAAACGTGCGCCACTTCACATTCATAGATGATGTGGTAGAGGGGCTAATCTATGCCTATGGCTGTAACAGGCAACTCATCAACGTAGCAAACCCCGAAGAGATGAGTGTTTACGATTTCGCATTGGCGGTCCAAGCGCACAATGAGGCTGAAATATCGCTACTTACGGAAAAACGCGAATTTGACAAAATCGCCCAAACGGTTGATGATAGCCTATTTACTGTACCTTTGCCATACACGCCGGTAAAAGAAGGCATCAGGCGTGTATTTGACACCATCGACAATGACACGGCGCAGTAGAATCATACGAATGGATAAATGGGATGTTCCTGCTTCTCGGCCACGGCTGAAGGGTGGGAATATCCCTCTTTGCGACCTTACGCCCCGGATAGTGGTTCATCAGCTCGGCTCCCTGGTGTATTTCTCGCAGTTCAGACGCACAAAGAGCGGCGTACCGTTCAGCGAGATTAAGCAGTCGGCCGATATAGCCACACAGTTTGCCGACACTGCCTGCGACTTCATTCAGCGTCTTGTCAACAATACGGAAGACTGGGCTATAATCACCACACCTCGGCGCCGTCATGCAGACGGGTTCCACTTTGCCACGGCGGTATGTCAGCGAATCTCGGACAATCTCGGTATTCCATTCTATGCAGACGCAGTGCAGTGCATTAACCGTAACCGTCTGGCCCCGGACTTTCATCTGCTCCGGCCCATCACCGAGCGGCGCGTAATAGTTTACGATGACATCATCACAACTGGCACAACACTGACGGCCACGGCAACATTATTGGCCGATCGTGATTTTGTCCTCAACCTCATAGGCGTCAATAACCGCTAAAATCACATCTCCCGGCTATGTTCTTGACCTTATCCCCACCATATTTTGGAAATAAAAGTCCAAAAAACGTAAATAAAACGGCCAAAAATGGCAATTTTCGGAGCGTATCCGGAAATTTTTTCAAGGGCGGGAGAAAGACAAAACAATATTATGAACATAAACGACAGCAACCCATTTTACCTATTTTTTCTTTGGCTGCTCTCATAATTACAATTTCAGCCTCTGATTATATACAAAATCTCTCTCGAATTATATAATAACCTCCCATACATCATCACAATGGCACGGAAGAAGAACAAACACGGATTGACAGCTCAACAGGAGCTGTTCTGTCAGTATGTCGTAGATGCCTACGGTACGGACACACGAGGAGTCCTTGTGACAGCCTACCGTAAGGCCTACAACTGCAAGAATGATGCGAAAGCAAGTACCCATTACACTTCGGCTTCTTTGCTGATGAGTGACCCCAAGATAGCCCAAAGGGTTGAGCAGCTTCAGGAGGAGCGTGCGAGACTCGCCACGATCAGCCGAGAACGCATAATATCCGATGATGTGAAGATACTCGATCTTGACCCTCTAACCCTTTGGATAGAAGATGAGAAAACGCATCAATGGCGTATGCGATACCTGCATGAGATACCCAAAGAGATACGGCGCCTTTTGAAGTTTACACGCAACGGCAAAAGGCTCGTACCCGATGTCGATAAAGATGCCGCCAAGAAAAGGCTCATAGATGTACTCGGCTTTGCCTCGGCTAAAGACCTCAACATAACTACAAGCAATAAAGTGTCCGGCGAACTGCGCATAGGTTTCAACGATGATCAGGATTAGGCCGCATGGGTAATGTTGACAGCTTAGAGGCTAATGTTGACAGTTAACCTCAATATAACATATATAGCCCAACAAGTAGCAAAATGTAAACTTTCCCCAATAGTGAGATACTGACAAATGTAGCAAAATGTCAGCAAAACACCCTCAAACCGCGAAAATCAATGCAAATCAATTATAAGAAGCTCAACCCTCTTGGCTTTCATCTGCTGAAATTGCTCCAGGATACAGCAATCCGACTGATTATATTGTTCGGTGGCTCATCTTCCGGCAAGTCTTACAGCGTGGCACAGTTGATTCTCATAATGACCCTATGGGACGGAGAGAACACTATCGTCATGCGTAAGGTCGGAGCGTCTATCAGCAAAACCATATACGAGGATTTCAAGGTAGCGGCAAGGCAACTCGGCATCTTCAGCCTGTTCAAATTCAAGGATGGAGTCCGGCAGATTGTCTGCATAGCGAATGGAGCCAAGATTGATTTCGGTGGTCTTGATGACCCGGAGAAGATTAAGGGTATCTCCAACTATAAGCGTGTCGTTCTTGATGAATGGTCGGAGTTCGACAGCGAGGACTACAAACAGGTGCGCAAGCGTCTGCGCGGTAAAGAGGGCCAGCAGATCATCACCACATTCAACCCCATCAAGGAAACGCACTGGATAAAGAAAGAAGTCTTTGATGTTGAGAAATGGCATGATGTGCCTATGGATATTGAGATTGCAGGCGAGAAGATTCCACCAGAATTAACCGCTGTGAAATCAATACGGATGAACGAAACCAAGTTTATAATCAATCCTCGCACCAAAGAGATTGAGGAACACGCCCCGGATACTGTCGTTATCCAATCAACCTACCTCAATAACTTTTGGGTTGTCGGCTCTCCCGATGGCACCTACGGCTATTATGATGAACAGTGTATCGCCGACTTTGAAAAAGACCGTATCAATGACCCGGACTATTACAATGTCTATGCTCTTGGCGAATGGGGCGTTATCCGCACCGGTTCCGAGTTCTTCGGATGTAAATACTCATTGAAAAGTGGGCCAGGGCGCTCATTGAAAAATGGGCCACCA
>ERZ824600.1318-NODE-1318-length-31052-cov-5.332581_pt1 | contig 31052 bp, 25 predicted proteins | sample MGYA00519933_ERZ824600 | MGnify/ENA primary metagenome ERZ824600 (study PRJEB31778, sample SAMEA3449178) | human gut metagenome | biome: human gut; feature: human-associated habitat; material: faeces | place: United Kingdom | collected 2010/2012 ... | reverse complement strand
CCAGATTTAAATATTGATACAGATAACGATTCAAAAGCAGATTTAAACATAGATATAAATAATGATAAGATATGTGATTATAATTGTGACATAAATAATGATTTAAAACCTGAACTAAATATAATAAATAAAAATAATATTTGTATTTTAAACTGTGTTATTGATAATGATCACGTACCAGATTTAAATATTGATACAGATAACGATTCAAAAGCAGATTTAAACATAGATACAAATAATGATAAGATATGTGATTATAATTGTGACACAAACAATGACAATATTTGTGACTTAAATTGTTATGTTAAAACATTAAACAATTGTGATACAAACTGTAAAGATAAAGTAGATAATGTGTATATTAATTTAAAAGATAAACAAACACTACTAATGAACGATAAAACTTCAAAAACTTTCAATATTATTAATGAATCAAAAACATCAATAAATATAAATATTATTTTAAAAAATGTCAAAAAGAATACAAACTTTACACTAAAAAAAGATGATGTAATTTTACTTGAAAATAGTAACAATAAAACATTACAAACAATAAGCATACCAGCACAAACAAAATTCAAATATGAACTTAATTTAAGTAAAGTAGATCCTGAATTATACATTCTTATTGAAAACAAATAACTCTTGAATTTTTAACCTAATATTGTTATCATTATTATGATAGATACTCTAAGGAGGAATTATTATGGATGATACAAAAGGACAAACTATATTTTTAACAATAGTAGGAATAGCAACACTTCTAGTAGCTGTAGTAGGAGCTACTTTTGCGTGGTTTAGTATTGGAACTTCTAGTGATGAAGATCCAAGTAAAATGATTATGACAACTGCAAGATTAGGAAAAGTTGTATTTAAAGATGGTGATGAAATAATCGCCACTAATCTTTTACCAGGTAAAACATTCAAAAAAACATTTGTTGTATCTCAAACAGACGTAGAAGCAACAGAAAAAATAAAATATGTTATTAAATTAAATGTTAAATCAAATACTTTAACACCAGTTGCTGATAACCAATTTGTTCATTCATTAACATCAACAGGAAATACTAACAATGGAACACTAGTAAGTTTTGAAAATCAAGTTGTTCCAGAAGAAACAATAGTATTAGGAACAGGAGAATTAAATGGATATGAAACTCATACATATGAATACACTATTTCATTTAAGGAATCTGGATTAGATCAAAATGCAGCTCAAGGTAAAACATTTCAAGGACAATTATCAGTTGATCTTTTACCAATAACAGCAGAAACTAAATAGTGATATGTTCACTTTTTTGATTGAAAGAGTAAAGTATGAAAGAACAAAAGAAAGATAATAAATTTAATTTGTTATTTAGTCTAATAGTTTTATTAGGCGTTTTCATAATGCTTGTAGCTTGTACTTATTCTTATTATATGAAAGAAATAAAAAAAGATAATAAAGATGTCACTATTAACACTATAACAATGTCTATGCAATACTTTAATCAAGAAAACATAGAATTATCAAATCTAAAACCAGGATTTACTTATAAATATAATTTTAGTGTCAATAACTATAGTGAAGATATAATTGGAAAATATAAATTAATATTTGATATAGAAACACCATTAAATAACAATATAGATGAAGATTTCACTTATTCATTAGAAGCAACAAGTGACTCAAATGATAAAACAAATTCATTAATCTATAAAACTAATATGTCAGTTCCAACTCAATCACTAGTAATAGGTTCAGGAACAATAACACCAAACAATAAACAATACTATACTCTAACATTAAATATAAAAAATAATTCTGATATTCAAAAATATATCGGAAAAGTTTTTGTTGCTAAAATATATTTGAAGATTGATAACAACTAGGTGACATTATGGAAGAAGATAGAATAATTAAAAGGAAAAAAATATTTAAATTTATGTCTAGAAGCATAAGTTTTACATTAATAATATTTTTAATGATAATAGCATCATTCTTAATACTTTATGTTGTAAGTACTAAAATCGCAGATAAAAAAGGAGAAACTCCTCCTTATTCATTATATACAATTGTTAGTGAAAGCATGGTACCTGAATTAAAAGTATATGATGTTATATTAGTTAAAAAAACTGAACCGTCTAAATTAAAAGAAAAAGATATTATAACATTTTATTCAAGTAATCCATATTTTGGAACAACACCAATTACTCATAGAATTATAAATATAGAAAAAGATGAAGATTCAGATTTAGTTTTTGAAGTAAAAGGTGATAATAATAAAATACCTGATCAAGATAAAGTAATATCTTCAAATATAATTGGAAAAGTTATATTAAAATTTCCTGAATTTGGAAAAATACAATTCTTTTTAGCTTCAAAAGGTGGCTATATAATAGCAATTCTAATACCTGCATTAATTATTTTATCTTATGATATTTATAAATTAATTAAACTAATTTCTTTAAAAATGAGAATAACTAGTCTAAATAAAGAAGATGAAATGTAAAAAAGTTTTTTGAAATTAATCAAAAAACTTTTTATTTTCTACAATTCTCACATTATTAGGATTAATCTTTAATGCTTTATTAATATATTTTTTACCTTCTTTTTTATTTCCAGTAAAGTAATAAGACAAACTCATTAAATCATATATAGTTTCATCGAATGTAAATGTTTCATTAATATAAGTCATATTATTTTGTTTAATCTTTAATGCTTTTTTACCTAATTTGATTACATCATTATAATTTTTAAGTTGATATTCTAATAACATCTTTTCAACATATGCATCTCTAAGATATGGAGCTTCTTTGATAGCTTTATCTAACCACATAAGTGCTTCATCATATCTTTTTAATGCAATATACGAACGAGATATAAATCTCATAGATGCACATCTTTCATCTTTCCAAGTAGCAGTTTTAAGATTAAGATGCTTTATTAATGTATCAATACATTTATTCCATTTTCTATAATACATGTATTCTCTTCCTAAATAATGCATATTTCTATCATCCAAAGGATCTTCTTTAACAGATAATTCAAGTAATTTTAGATAAGAACCTCTAGATTTAGAATCATCGGGATAGTGATTAATTATTACATCATTACATAGAATTTCTTTTTGAACACTTTTTCCACAATAAGTTAATACTTCATGTACAGGATGAGTCCAAATATAATCATTATTAGAATGTATCTTATTTGTATAAAAACTTACAATTGGTTTATTATCTTTATCAAGTTTCCAATTATATATGTATTTAGCTCTTGTTACATCATCACTCCAAGATTTAATTAAATTATCAATAGAGTTTGGTATAAGTACTTCATCTAAATCTAAAGATATACAGATATCAGCATCTTTTGGTATTAGTTTTAACGATTCATTTCTAGCAACATCAAACCTCCAAGGATTAATTTCTTTTACTTCAACTTTAACACCTAATTCTTTTAATAATTTAACTGTATTATCAGTAGAACCTGTGTCTAAAACACAAATATAATCAGCATCTTTTATTGATTTATACCATCTTTTAACAAATTTTTCTTCATTTTTGCAGATAGCATAAACACATACTTTATATTGTTTCAATATTATGCTCCAGCAGGTCCAGTAGGTCCTGTTGGTCCTGTAGCTCCAGTTTCACCAGTAGCTCCGGTTGGTCCAGTAGGTCCCGTAGCACCTGTTGCACCAGTTTCACCAGTAGATCCTGTAGGCCCTTGTGGAATTGTAAGATTTAATACGAAGTTTGGAGCAGTACCAGAAATACTAGCTGTAGCTTGAGTACCAGGATCTCCAGTAGTTACTGTTCCAATTGTTAATACAGGAGTTTCCCCATTTGCTCCTGTAGCTCCAGTAGGCCCAGTAGGTCCTGTTTCACCAGTAGGTCCAGTAGGTCCCGTTGCACCAGTAAGCCCAGTAGCACCTGTAGCTCCAGTAGGTCCCGTTGCACCAGTAAGCCCAGTAGCACCTGTAGCTCCAGTAGCACCTGTAGCTCCAGTAGGTCCCGTTGCACCAGTAGGCCCAGTAGCACCAGTAGCTCCAGTAGGTCCTGTTGCACCAATAGGCCCAGTAGCACCAATAGGCCCAGTAGCACCTGTTGCACCAGTTGCACCAGTAGGTCCCGTTGCACCAGTAGCACCACCACTAGGTCCAGTAGGCCCGGTAGGTCCGGTAGCGCCATAACATGTATACATAGGCGGGAACACCTTTATTTTTTTATTACAATTACAATTATTCATAATTTCCTCCTATAATATTATATTAGTTTCAATGATAATTAATAAATTAATTTACCTAAATAAGCCAAAATCCAAATATTTTTTTAAAATTAGTAAACAATATGTAATGTTGAAATAAATAACCTTTATTAATTTAACAAAATGTTATAATAATATATAAGGAAGGTAGAAATGGAAAAAAACAGAAGTATCAAATTATATATTATGTTTGCTCTTATCATTTCTGTTGTTGGCCTTTCAATTGCATATGCTGCATTTAGTTCAACATTAACAATTGAAGGTTTGGTAACGGTAAAAAAAACAACAGATGCTTGGAATATTGGTATTGAAGCTCTTGATGGGACTACTAATTTAACACCAACTATTACTGGAAGCGCAAAAGAAATTACTTCTCCAACAATATCTGGAACAACAATATCAGGATTCGAAATAAGTTTTTATGCGCCAGGAGATATTGTAGCTTATGATTTTAACTTGGTAAATAATGGAACAGTGAATGCTGTCCTTGAAGAGCAAAATATTAATGTGGGATCGTTAACTTGTACTCCTAAAGAAAATGGTACAGCGACAACAGCAGAAGCTATTGATTTATGCAATGATTTATACACAAATCTGGTTGAAACAAAAACAATTATAGGAGAAAAACAAGTGTTAGCTCCAGGAGAAAAAAGAACTTTTCGTTTTGAAATAGCATGGAACGAAGAAAGCACAGCAGTAATAAGCGATGACGTCATAGTTAAATTAGACGGAATGACAATGCCAATTACACAAGAGTAGGTTATTTACAAGAAAGGAAGAGAAATTTGGAAAAAAATAGAAATGTAAAAATTTATGTAATATTCGCATTAGTAATTTCAGTTATGGGATTATCAATTGCATACGCAGCATACAGTGCTACGTTATTAATAAGTGGAACAGTAACAGCAAAAAAATCTTCAGAGGCATGGAATGTTCACTTTGAATCGCCTGATGGAGGAACAACATTGACGCCATCATTAGAAGGGTACGCTGAAGTTGTTTCTCCAGCCAATGTGACAGCAACAACGATATCAGGTTTTAAAGTTAATTTTTACGCACCAGGTGATTCAATAGAATATAGTTTTGATATTAAAAACACTGGTTCAATAGATGCAACAATAGACAAAATAGCATTGGGATCATTAAGTTGTTCAGCATCAGGTAATGAACAGGAAGCACAGAAGTTGTGTAATAATTTAGATATGGCTATTACGAACTCAAACGGAGACGAGATATCTCTAGGTGATAAAATTCCAGCAGAAAGTTCAGAATCTTATTTTTTACTAATTTTTTGGAGTAGTATTGATACTGCAACATACAATTCAGACATTGAAATAAGTGTTGGTGAAATAAAATTTGAATTTGTTCAAGATTAATAAAATTGTAAATATTAAAAAGAAGTAAAATAGTGGAAAAAAGAAGAGGAACTAAAGTGAAAACAGAAGACTTAAATGGAGATTTGACTAGTGTTTTACGAGAAACAGATGACATTATAGGAGAAGTACTGGTATTAGCTCCAGGAGAAAAAAGAACTTTTCGTTTTGAAATAGCATGGAACGAAGAAAGCACAGCAGTAATAAGCGATGACGTCATAGTTAAATTAGACGGAATGACAATGCCAATTACACAAGAGTAGGTTATTTACAAGAAAGGAAGAGAAATTTGGGAAGAAATAGAAATGTAAAAATTTATGTAATATTCGCATTAGTAATTTCAGTTATGGGCTTATCAATTGCATACGCAGCGTATAGTGCAACTTTATTGATAAGTGGAACAGTAACAGCAAAAAAGTCATCTGATTCATGGAATGTTCACTTCGAATCGCCAGATGGAAGCACAACATTAACTCCAACGCTTGGTGGAAATGCTAAAGTAACATCATCAGCAACACTAACAGAAACAAAAATATCAGATTTCGAAATCACATTTTATGCACCGGGTGACTCAATATCATATAACTTTGAAGTAAAAAACACAGGTTCTGTAGATGCAACACTAAACAAAATAACATTAGGCTCACTTAGTTGTTCTAAAGCAACTGGAACACAACAAGGTACAGAAGCAGATGCTAATAATTTATGTGGCAATTTAGATATGAATATTATGAAATTTGATGGGAATAATATATCTGTAGGAGATAAAATTCCAGCAGGAAGTTCAGAAATTTATATACTTACAATAATATGGGATGAAAGTGATACGAATATTTACGAAAATGATATAGCCATAAGTGTAGGTGAAACAACTTTTGACTTCGTACAAGACTAGACACTTTATGACACATAATCAATAATTAAGTGACAAAAAGTCATTTACAAAAAAATATAGTAATGTTATAATTAAAAAAAGATAGGAGAGTAATTATGGAAAAAGAAAGAGGAATTAAAATATTAGCCGTAGTAGCTTTGTTAGTATCAGTAATTGGTTTATCAATTGCATATGCAGCATATAGCGCTACTTTATTAGTAAGTGGAACTGTAACAGCAAAAAAATCAGCTGACGCATGGAATGTTCGTTTTACAGCAACAGATGGAACTTCAACATTAACTCCAACATTAGCAGGACATGCAACAGTAGGAACAGCTGCAACAGTAACAGATACATCAATTTCTGCATTTAATATTAACTTTTTTGCCCCAGGCGATTCAGTAACATATGAATTCAAAGTTAATAATAGTGGAGCAGTAGATGCATCTTTAAGTACAATTACTAAAGGTTCATTAACTTGTGCACCTAAAGCTAGCGGAAGTGCTACTCAAACTGAAGCAGATAATTTATGTAAAGATTTAACTTTAGAACTAACTAAATCTCCTAGTGGAGAAATCACTACAGGAACTGTTTTAGCTTCAGGAGCAGCAGAAACTTACAAATTAACTGTAACTTGGAAGAGTGAAAGCACTGCATCAATTAGTGATGACATTGTAGTTACAGTAGGACAATCTTCTTTTGTATACGTACAAGGATAGATAATATATGAAAGTAAGTCAAATAAAAGTAATATCATTATTAACTTTTATTAGTGCACTACTTATTTTCAATAGTTTTGTAAATAAGATTTTTAGCAATTATGGTATATGTGCGTTCTTATTATGTTCTATAGGAGTGTCTATATACCTTTTTGGCTATAAAAAAGAAAAAAGCAGATACAATAAAGACGTAATACTATCAATAGTAATATATTGTATAGCATATTATTTAATAACATATTTAGCAGGTTTGTTTATTGGATTTAACTATAATATTTATAGTTTAAAATTTCTAAAAATAATAAAAAATATATTTCCTGTAATATTAATGATCGTATTAAGCGAAACATTAAGATATATAATAAACTCAAAATTTAATGAAAGTAAAATTATATTAATCTTATCATTCATTACATTTGTTTTAATAGATACAACATTTACTTTAGGAAGTATAGATTATAGCAATTTTGAATCTATATTAACAAACATTGGTTTATTTGTTTTACCTAGTATATCAACTAACATGTTATTAACATATATGTCATATAAAGTTAGTTATAAACCATGTATTATTTATAGATTAATTATGGAATTGCCAACATATATGTTACCTATATTTACCGCATTTGGTAATTATGTATGGTCAGTAATATATGTAGCATTCCCATTATTTGTCTTTATAAGAATATATCTAATGTTTTCTGCAATAAATAAAAAAACAATAATTAAATCAAATTATAAATCAAAAGAAAGAGTAGAGTCATTACTTAGAGTAGTAATAGTTTTTATGTTATTCATTGTTATAGGTTTAACATGTGGATTCTTTAAATATCAATTAATAGTTATAGCTTCAGGAAGTATGGAACCTATCATATATCGTGGAGATGCAGTATTAGTAAAGAAGTTAAGTACAGAAGAAATAAACCATTTACAAACTGGTGACATAATTGTATTTAAAAAAGACAATAAAATAATAGTACATAGAATCTATAACATAATAGAAACTGGAAATGAGAAATTTATTAAAACAAAAGGAGACAATAACAAATCTCCAGATAATTATTTAGTTGAATTAAGTGAAGTAGTCGGAACAACAAATAAAGTAGTTAAATATGTAGGTTATCCAACTGTATGGCTTAGTGAAGCAATTAGATAAGAATAAAGAGAAGAGGTGAATTTTGTGAAAAATATAAATATTTTTGATAACGAGTTTATTAAAAAGAACTTTTCAAGTACATCTTTTAAAGTTTTATTTGATATTTGTTTAATTATTCTAGTTACATCAATAGTATTTGTATTTTTTATTAAAATTTTCATCATTAAAACAGATAATTATTTATCATATTCAGAAAATAGTTCTGCAGATTACAAAGTTAATTTAAAGAAAAATGATTATTACGAAGTAGATAAACTTCCATCAGGAATGAATTATATAGCAAGTTTGATTGATTCAATAGATGTTAATTTTGATTATTTATTTGAAAGTAGTAAATCAATAGATTATGATAGTACTTATTATATAGAAGCAGTAACTAGAGTATATGGTGATAGAGAAAAATCATCAGTATTATTTGAAAAGAAAGAAATATTAAAAGATGCAATAAAAGTATCTAAAAAAGATATTATGGCACAAGCTTTTAAAGAAAGTGTTACTGTAGATTATGATCATTTTAATAAATTTGTAAATGATTTCAAAGCAGATTATGCATTATCCACAGGAAGCGATGTAACAATTATATTACATGTTAATAGTGAAGGTACAAATAAAGACTATGATGGAAAAATCAATTTAGATAGTAAAGCATCACTAGTAATTCCATTATCAGAACAAACAATAAATATTAAAATTAATAAAAATGATATAAATACACATGATGTATTATTAGAAAAACTTGGTCTTAAAAATATTAATATTTTACAATTAATTATATTAATAGTGTTTACTGCAATAGATGTTTATTTGATAAACAAATTCTTAAAGCAACTATTAAAGTATTTAGAAAATATAACTGAATATGAAAAAAGAAGAAATAAAATATTAAAAGAATATGATAGTATTATAGTTAATACTGGAAGCGATGTTGATGTCAATAAATATCAAATAGTTGATGTATTAGGATTTAGTGAACTAGTAGATGTTCATGATAATCTAGGAAACCCAATTCTATATTATGAAATCATACCTAATAGAATTTGTTGCTTCAGTATAGTAAAGGATAGAATATTATATAGATATACATTAAATAGTGAAAAAATGAAAGACTAAAAGGAGGAGACTTTATGAATAATAAAAAAAGATTATTTAAAAGACCATCTTTATTGTCTTTTGTTTTTTTATTTTTCATAATATCTACATCTTTTTTAGTAATAGGTTATTCTGCTAATTCGAGTACTTTAGCAATAGATGGGTCTCTTGTTACAAGAAGTAACTTGGATGTTCGTATCACAGATATTAAATTAAATTCAAGTGGTTTGCAATTAGCATCTCAGACAGTAACACCAGGATATACAGCTAAATCTATTGATGGTGGAGTTAGATTAACAAGTGCATCTTCTTATGTAACATATGATGTAACAGTAACGAATTTATCTTCACAAAATGTATTAGTTACGGATATAGCTAGTACACAATGGACAAACACTAATATGGAATATGTTTTAGAAAATCTAACTATTAATGAAACAATAATTCTAGCAGCAAGTGAATATACATTTCAAGTAAAAATAAAATTTAAAGATAGCGTAATTTCAAAAATATCAGGTTTTCTTGAAACTGTAATAGAAAATGTTCTTGGTATTAGTTTAAATCTTAATATGGTTTTAGATTTTACATTTTATAAAGTACCACAATATTCTTTAGAAATTACAAGTAATCCAGAAGATGCAATTATAACTTATACAGTATATGATGAAGTTGTCGCGACATGTACAGGTTATTGTCGTAAAGTCTTTGATGTTAACACAAAAGTAACATGGAAAGTTCAAAAAGAAGGATTAACAGCTAAGACAAATACAGTTACAATGGATAAGAATTATTCTGAAACAGTTGATATATCAAGCTTTACAGGCAAAATAACATATAGCACAATGAGTATATCTTGTGCAAACTATACAAAAGGTAGTTCACCTTATGCAATAAAATACACTGGTAATTGTTCGGTACATGATGATGGAAATGATAATTGGAAAATAAAATTTTTAACAAGTGGTAGCTTAACACTTTCTACAACAACTAATGTTGACGCTTTCTTAGTCGGCGGAGGCGGCGGCGGCGGTGGCAAATGGGGTGGTGGAGGCGGCGGTGGATATACCAAAACCTATACCAATTTATCTTTGCAATCTAATACTGCTTATGAAGTAACAATTGGAGCAGGAGGCTCAGGCGGCTCATATGGATCTAATGGTGAATCTTCGTCATTAACTATAGGTTCTAAAACATATTCAGCAGCAGGTGGTTCTGGTGGAGGGTTAGGAAATACCAGTGCTGGATGTGCGTCTGGTGGTTCAGGCGGCTCCGGTGGTGGAGGCGGCGGTCTTTGGGCTGGAAAAGCAGGTACTAATGGTAGCAATGGTGGTGACAGTGGCTACGTTAATAGTGCAAGCCAAGAAAAATATTGTTCAGGCGGCTCAGGTCAAGGTACAACTACTGGAGAATTTGGATCTTCAAGTGGCACATTATTTGCATCCGGTGGCGCAGGAAGTGCTGGAGGAACAGGAAGTTCAGGAGAAGCTAACACTGGAGACGGTGGAGGCGGCGGTACAACTGGTGCAAATGGTATGCCAGGAGGTTCAGGAGTGATTATTATTCGTAATAAAAGATACAAATTTACTTTAGTACCAGATCCACAATCAGCAGCAGTTAACTTAAAATGCGGTGGTACAGAAGTAAATGGTTTTGGCACACAGAGCTGTGACGTTGATAAAAATACAACAATAGAGTATTCAGTTACTAAAGCAGGTTATTATGATAAATCTGGTTCTTATACAATAGAAACAAGTGATTATACGCTTAATGTAACATTAGAAGAAAAGCCATGGATAACAGGAACATATGTGAATACTAGCTCAACTTTAGCTGCTACTGAATCTTTAACAGTTTATCATTCTGGTAAATATTTAATTGATATTTGGGGTGGTAAAGGAGCAGACAAATTCAGTGTAGATTTAACTTCATCTGGTTATGGTGGAGCAGCGGGTCATGTTTATGGAGTAGTTGAACTTTATGAAGGACAAACAGTATACTATACACTTGGTGGTAATGCCCAAACATCTGTACTAGGTGGATTATTTGGCGGTAATATTTTAATATCTGAATCTGGTGTCAATGGTGGAGGAAAAGCAAAATCTGACTCTTTAGGAGCAGGGGGTGGATATTCTGCATTTGCACTTGATACAGCAATAATATCTGAAAGTACAATCAATAGCGGAAATGTATTATTCATCGCCGCAGGTGGAGGCGGCGGAGGAGGAAGTGACTCTTCTAAAAAAGATACATTTGCTTGTGGTGATGGTGGAGCAGGTGGTAATATGTCTAGTACAAAAACTGCAGTTTCAACAATAGGTTATGCTTTCAGTGGTGAAAACGGGACAGTTCCTAGTGATGGAGATTCAACATACATAGGTGGTGGCGGAAGTAGTACTGCTGGTGTATGCTCTTCAAGAAGTAATAACAACGGTTCACTTTTAAGCGGTGGAGAATCATACGAGAAAGGTGGAGCAGGTGGCGCAGGTTATTATGGTGGTGCTGGAGGTAGAGGAACTGGAAAAGACAAATCTGGCAAATATAGTGCTGGAGGTGGAGGAGGTTCTTCATTTATCTCAAGCCTAGCAACTTTTGAAGGATTAGATTCTTCAGTCACATCAAAAGTATCAACTTCAAACCCTAGTACAACAGGTGGAAGTTTAATCATAACTTATATAGGATCATAAAAACGATAGTAGAAATTACTATCGTTTTGTTATTAAGAAAATAATTTTATACATTAGATATGAAATAATAGTCAATAATACAATACCACTCATAACTAGATTTAAATTAAATACTTGAGAGCCATACAATATCAAATATCCAATACCAGCTTTAGAAGCAAGAAATTGACAATAAGATATTGTTGCTGTAAAATTTATTTATAAAATAATACGTACTTGCAAGACAATCATATCGTTATGGAGGATATCTATGAAATATAAAATGAGTCAGCTTAAAGTCATCGCCATCTTTATTGTTATAGTTTTAATTATATTGTTTAGTAATAAAATTAATATAAAAAATTTAAGAACAAATATTGGTACTAATCAAAATGAATTTAAAAATGGAGAAACATATCTATATAGTGTCGATAGCAATGTCATAGGAACAATTTCAAATTTTAATACTGCGCAAAAATCATTGGATTCAGAGACAAACTATTTAAGAAGTACTCTTGAATATAATAAAAATGAAGATTTTGACATTTTAATAGATGATTTGTTTGGAAAAGATGAAATTACAAAAATAAAAAATAGATATTGCTACAAGCAAAATACTTCTGAATGCCAATTACGTATCGCTCAACCAAGAATCATAAAAACTAAAAGTGGTAAGTACATATTAACTTTTTATACAACATTAAACCAAATTTATCTGAATTATAATTCTGGCGAAAATAAGCTTTCTAATATGATAATGGGTAGTATTGATGTATATTATACAGTTTCTTCGGATTTAAAAAATTGGACAAAACCAGAATTGATATATGAATCTAATTATAAAAATGGAGCAGGAGTTAACAGTAATTCATCAAACAATACAGCATACGGTTATGTTTTCCCATTTTTATTAGAATTAAGTGATGGTAGAATAATGTCATTAGCTGCCAAAAGAGGAATAGCTAGATATGCCTATGCTACAGCAAGTGCCTATAACATCAATGGATTATATATTAGATATGGAACGATGAATGGTAATAGTATAAACTGGACAGCTGAGGAACAAATATACAAAGGAAACCTTTATGATCCAACAGCCATAGAAGTTAGTGATGATGAACTACAAGTTTATTTTACTTCAATAGCTCCAGTTCAGTATATGCAAACAGATCAAGCCTCAAAAATGTCTAATGGGGAATATTATTACACTGCAAGTAGTTCACTTCACAATTCTTCTGGAGTAGCTATGATTTCGATGTTAAAAAATAAATCTACTGGAAAATATGTATCAACATATTCCATGCCAGGAGATAATTTACTTCAATACAACAAAACAAATACAAATCCATATGTTGCCTACAGAATAATTCAATCATATGTCGCAACCAAAGCAAATCCTAATTTACCATATAACTTCGACAATGGTCTATCTGCTAGTAATGGAAAGAAAGTATATGGCATAAAAAGTAATGGTCAAATTATACAAATGGGTGATGGAATGGCAAGCCCTTTAATTCTAAATAATAAGACTATGGTTATGCCACTTGAGACAACTTATATAAAAGATAATAATGGTGTTATTGGACAAACTTTAGGTATTTCTCTAGCATACTCAAATCCGACAACGCTAAATATAGATGGGAAAAGTAAAAGTAAATATTGGATTGACTTATCTAATGCATTTTTAAACAATGCAAAAAATCGTACCTATAACAATGAGAAATCTGTATATTCAACAAGCACAGGACTTGGTGAAACTGAAGTTGGTCCAATTAATAGAGTTATAGCTGCTAATTCAGGAAGTGGTCCAGACATAGTTCAATTCCCATCAGGTGAAACACTATTGTCATATCATTTTTGGCCAAGTTTTCAAATAAAAATCGGAGATAATACAGGACACTTTGTTCAAGAAAGCAGGAACAATGGAAACATAGAAGAAATAAAATGTTATGTTGACGGAACCTATAATAATGAAAAACTTGCCAATCAAAATTTACATAAAAAAATATCTAAAAATACATATTGTGCTGCTATTAATATTACTGACTATGGAACTACATCTGAAGGTGGATATGACTTTGGAGGAATATATGTTGATAATTCACATAGAGTTCTAGCAGCCTTAGCTTACGTAGATAGTAAAGGAACCCATTTAAAAGTATCACAATATTATCTTAATCACAGTATTGATTCATATAGTGATGGTTTATCTCAAAAAAATGATGACGCTATATTTATTGGAAGCGATTCGTCTGCTCAAGAAACAGTAAGAACATATCATGATGATAATTATTTATATTTTGTAATTGATAGATTAGATAGTTCTGTATCATCTGCCGACTCTAATGGTTTAAGAATTCATAGTGATGCTCTAAAGCTAAATGGCAAAAAATATAATTACATCTGGGTTTCAAGCAATAATAAAAAAATTACAAGAGCCGTAGTTGGTATAGAAGGAAAATTTGAAGATATAAGTGACATGGTATTTGCCAAATATGTTTATGCTGATAATGGCTACAAAGTTATAATTAAAATTAAAAAGCAAGATGAAAGTAAAAAGTTTTATTTTATTGATAATAGTACTAAAAAACTTGAACTATTTGCCGCGATAACAAAAGGAAACGTCTATGATATTCTTGAAGGTGCTAAAGAAAGTGATATGAATACTTGGATATATGTAAATTTAAAGGAACCTAAAACAAAAATTACAATTCCAAGTAGTCCTACAAATAAATCTTACACCGGAAATGTTCAAAGTCACGGGATTGCAGTTCCAGCTAACACTAGTGTAGTTAGCTATGGCAGTACAACGAGTGCCAAAGATGCTGGGGAATATATTGTAAATTTCAAAATAAATGACCCAAACAAGTATGTATGGTCAGATGGTACTTCTGAAAATAAACATGTTAAGTGGAAAATAGTACAATCAACTCCAGAAATTTTCTTAACCGCTAAATCAACATCGTACACAGGAAACGCAATTGAATCAAATCCAGTTAGTACTAATATAACTGGTTTAAAAATAGTTTATAAGTACTATAGTAATAATGAATGTACAGTAGCAACCACTACTAAAACAGGCGCTAAAAATAATGGTGAAGCACCAGTAAATGCAGGAACTTATTATGTTAAAGCAATTTCTAATGAAACATTAAATACAAAACAAGCCAGCAGTAGTTGTGTAAAACTTACTATAAATAAAAAGAAACTAACAATTCCAACAAAAATAGGAGATAAAATTTATACTGGTGATGAACAGGATAGTGGTATCCAATGTCCAGAAGGAAGTAAGAGTAGTGGCGATTTAAAAGGAACTAAAGTAAAATCTTATACTCAAATATGTACTTTATCTTCAACAACTAACTATATATGGTCGGATGGTACAGTTGATCCAATAAAGATAGAGTGGAAAATACTATCACTAGAGGACTCATATAAAGTTACATTTATATCTGAAGGAAAAGAATTGTATTCTAGTTATGTAAGTTCAGGAGAAAAAATATCAAGACCATCACCTAATCCTACAAAAGATAATTACAAATTTGATGATTGGTATACAGATGAAACATTTAAAACAAAGTTTGATTTTAATACAGCTATTAAACAAAATGTAAGTGTTTATGCAAAATTTATTGAAGAAAAAGCAGACAAAATAGCAAAAACGGAAAGTAATAAAACATTGTTGATTGGTTCGTTGTTGATCGCAATGCTATTGTTGGTTGGTGTAATAACTTATTTGTATAAAAAGAAACGTAAAAGTGTGCAACAAAAACAATAAGATAGGAGAGAAAGATGAAAAGGTCTTTCTCTTTTTGTGGCTTATATAAAGAAAAATAAAACTCACCCTTTTTTGATGTGAGACTCGTTTAGGAGGCACAATAAAAAAGCAATAGTAATTTAAAATGTATATTAAAAAGGTGGAAGCTCAATCATAACTTATATAGGATCATAAAAACGATAGTAGAAATTACTATCGTTTTGTTATTAAGAAAATAATTTTATACATTAGATATGAAATAATAGTCAATAATACAATACCACTCATAACTAGATTTAAATTAAATACTTGAGAGCCATACAATATCAAATATCCAATACCAGCTTTAGAAGTTAGAAACTCACCAGTGATTACTCCAATTAAACACATAGATATATTTATCTTAAATGTATTCATTATAACACTCTTATTTGAAGGTAAAACAACATACAACAATTTATCTAATTTACTAGCACTAAAAGTATCTAATAATTTAATTTTTAATTTATCAGTATTTTCAAAACCATTATATATTGATTGCAAGCTAACAATTACAGATATTAACACAGATATAGTTATAATACTATTTGTATTAGCCCCAATCCATATAATAATTATTGGTCCAAGAGCAACTTTAGGTAATGAGTTAAATATTACTAAATATGGTTCTAAAACTTTAGATAAAAATTTAAAATTATAAAGTATTATTGCAAGTATTATAGATAAAACACTAGTAATAATAAATGAAATAGTAGTTTCTTTAACAGTAATCCAAATATGATATAACAAATTATTATTCTCATAAACATTAATTAAAGTTTTAACAATATTTTTAGGTGAACTTGTTATAAATGAATTAATAATGTTTTTATCAGCTAAGATTTGCCATAAAAATATAAATAAGAATAAAATAAATATTTGAGTAAATACAATCATTAATTTATATCTTTTATTTTTTTTAATATATTTTTTTAACTCATCACTCATTTATCTATTTCCTTCCAGAGTAAGTCATAATAATATGAAAAGTATTCAGATTTTCTATTTTGAATAGGAGTGTCATATAATTTAATTTCATGAATGTTTTTTATTATCGAAGGTCTTTTGGATAAAACAATTATTTTAGAACAAAGAGAAATAGCTTCAGATAAATCATGTGTCACTATTATAACTGATTTTTTCTCTTCTTTTATAATATTGTAAACATCTTCACTAACACTTAATCTTGTTTGATAATCAAGTGCACTAAATGGTTCATCTAATAATAATATATCAGGTTTCATAGCAAGAGTTCTAATTAAAGCTAATCTTTGTTTCATACCACCAGATAATTCATTTGGATATTTATCTTTAAAGTTAATTAAATCATATTTTCTTAATAAGTTTAAAACATATTTTTTATTTTGGACAGTTAATTTTTTAGATATTTTAAGTCCTAATGTAGCATTATCAAATATAGTTAACCATGGAAATAATGCATCTTCCTGTAACATATATCCTATTTTAATATTATCTTTCTTAATAACTTCTCCACGAGTTTTCTCATCAAGACCACATATAATATTTAAAATAGTACTTTTTCCACATCCTGATGGTCCAACTATACCAATAAAATCTCCTTCATTTAAGTCAAAAGTAATATCTCTAACAGCTTCTGTTTCATGATCACTTTTATAATAAATTTTAGATAGATTATTTACTTTAAGTAATGTATTAGTTGAAGTCATTAGTAATTAAAATACTAGGATTAACCTTTTCTTTAATAGTACCACCATATATCATAATATCTTCAAGTCTATCATAATCACCTTTATATATGAATGTACTATCATACCATGAGTCTGCTTGTTTATATCTATCAACTATTTTAGTTAAATCATCTAAAGAAGTATCTGGAAATTGATTTATAATTGCACTAGCTATAGTTTTAGAATCATTCGTTTTAACAAATCTTAAACCTTTATTTAAAGCTTTATTGAATTTTTTAATATTCATAGAATTATTTTTAATATAATCTTCTTTAGCATAAAAAGTAGTATAAGGGACAATTCCACTAATTTCTCCAAGAGAAGCTAAAACACAACCATATCCTTGTTTTTCTAGTGCTAAAGCATTAGGCTCAAATAAGTTAACAAAATCACCATTACCACCAATATAAGCACCAGTTAATCCAGAAAATTCAACACTAGTATCAATATTTACACTTTTAGAATCAATATTTGATTTGTATAATGCATATTCAAACATCATAAGAGGCATACCAGCACTTCTACCAGCTAATACTTTTTTATCAACTAAATTACTCATTTTAAAATTATCTTTTAATGCACAATCTCCAACTATAAATTGGCCATCTCTTTTAGTTAAAGCAGCAAAAGTAATTAATTTTTGTTTTGAATTGTTATATAAATATATAGTTGCTTCAGGACCACTAAAACCTATATTAGCATCTCCTGATATAATAGATGTTGCTACTTTATCTGCGCCAGGTGTTAATACTACTTCTACATCTAAATTTTCATCTTTAAAATATCCATTTTCAATAGCTGCATACCATGGAGCATAAAATACTGAATGTGTAACCTCAGAAACAACAATTTTTTCAGTATCTTCTTTCTTAGTTTTACTACCAATAAATATACTTAATATTAGTATTACAATAATAGAAGTAATAGTTAAAATAAATTTTTTCATATCTCCTCACTTTCAAAGTATTATATTCTTTTATTAGTAATATGTCACATAGAGTAGGTAAAATAACTATATGAATTATTGCAATTTCACCTATAATTTGTTAATCTATAATAGAGGTAAGATATATGAAAGATGATGAATTACAAGAATATAAAAAACAAATCAATAGTAATGATAATGTTATAATGACACCTCCTTCTGCTGAAGACAATAAAGTAGTTGAGCCTAAACCAGAACCAAGTGTTAAAGTAAACAATGATGCTCCACAAACAGCAGTAGTAGAAAATACAAACACAACACCAAATACTGATAGAAAAGAGCCATATAAATATGTTGCTAAAAATAATATTGCAATTCCAGAATATAATGAAGTTGATACAACAAAAGTATCAGATTTAATAGAATTATATGTAGGAGATAAATATTCTAAGTTTGCTAATACTAATTTTAATATATGGGCATTTTTATTCGGAGGATTTTATTTCTTCTATAGAAAAATGATCTTATATGGAATTGTTGAAATATTAGCTTTCACTGTTTGTACAACATGTATAGAATCAGAATATTCATATTTAGTACCATTTCTTGTTAGTGGATTAGGTGCATTTTTAGTTAATGATTTATATTTAAACCACTGTAGACAAAAAATACAAAATATTATAAATAAGAATGAGAGTCCTGATGTTAGAATAATGAAATGTATGAAAAGTGGAGGAGCTAGCATAGGATATGTATTTCTAGGATTATTCTTATCATTTATCCTTTTTGGTTTAATTGCTTTCTCAATCGGAATAGACAGAATTATGAAAGAAATAAATAATAAATTTGATTTTAGTTTTAATATTAAAAACGATGATGAAAACAATAAAAATGAAACATTTAATGGTATGTTAATTAGAAATGATTCATTCAAATATGAAAATATATTTAATATTCAAGAAAGTAATACATTCAAAAAGAATGAAACATTCACTAAAGGTTTATCTTTAATTAAAAAAGATGAAGAAGGAAATAAAGTATGTGAAATTAATTTATATGAAATTACTAATTACAAAAATGTAGATACTTTAGCAAATCAAATGTCAGAGTATTATTATAAAAAAGCTCCAATTAAAATAGAAAAAAATAATATATCTTGGTATGAATTCAATGGAAAATTTGCATCTTCTTATAGTGACATTCATTTAACATCTAAGAATCAAAAAATATATGAGTTAATATTTACTATTCAAAATAATGCTTATGAAACTGAATGTCAAAATGAATACAATGAGATATTTGAAACTATATCTTTTAAATAAATTGTACTTAAATGTACAATTTTTTAATGTTTGCTTTTAATAAAATATATGTAATGTTATAATTATTAAGAGGTAAAAAATATGACATTAAATGATAAACAACTAGAAGCAGTTTCACATATAGATGGGCCATGTCTAGTCTTAGCAGGAGCTGGTTCTGGTAAAACAAAAGTATTAACTAAAAGAATAGTAAATTTAATTAATAATGGTATTAGTCCATATAATATATTAGCTATAACTTTCACAAATAAAGCAGCTAAAGAAATGAAAAGTAGAGTGGAAAATGATTTAGGTAATATAGAAAATTCTATCTTTATCGGAACATTTCATTCATTTGGACTAAGAATATTAAGAGAAAATTATGCTGATATAGGATATACATCAAATATTACTATTTTAGATGCAGATGATTCTAAAGCTATAATAAAGAGAATATTAAAAGAAGAAAACTTAGATCCACAAGATTATGATATAAAACATATCATTAATAAAATAAGTAATGCTAAAAATGATAATATAAGTCCAGTAGAATTCTTAAGACTTTATTTAAATGAAGAAGATCAAATCATAGGAAATGTTTATGATAAATACACTAAATTATTAAAAGAAAATAATAGTGTAGATTTTGATGATCTATTATTAAAACCAGTAGAGTTATTTAAGAAAAGAAAAGATATTTTAGAAAAGTATCAAGAAAGATTTAAATATATTTTAGTTGATGAATATCAAGATACCAATAGTATTCAATATGAATTATGTAGATTACTTGCTCACAAATATAAAAATATTTTTGTAGTCGGAGATGCTAATCAATCAATTTATTCATGGAGAAAAGCTGATTATAGAAATATATTAAATTTTGAAAAAGATTATAAGGATGCAAAAGTAGTTTTACTAGAAGAAAACTATAGAAGTACAAATAATATATTAAAAGGTGCTAACTCAGTAATAAAAAATAATAGTGAAGGAAAAAAATTAAATTTATGGACTTCTTCTGGAGATGGAGAACTAATAGATTATATTAGATGCGATAATGAAATAAAAGAAAGTTATTTTGTTGTTGATAAAATAAAAGAATTAATTTCACTAGGATATAATTATAATGATTTTGCTGTTCTTTATAGAACAAATGCTCAAAGTAGAGTTGTTGAAGATGCTTTTGTTAAAAGTAATTTACCATATAATATTATAGGTAGTTATTATTTCTATAGTAGAAAAGAAATTAAGGATTTAATAGCTTATTTAAATTTAATATATAATTTTAAAGATTCAGTTAGTTTAGAAAGAGTTATTAATACTCCACGAAGAGGTATTGGAACAAAGACAATAGAAAATATTAGAAATAAAGCACGTGAAGAAAATATATCTATGTTTGAAGCAATAGAAAGTGGAAAAGAATTAGAATTTAAAAAATTAATTTTAGAATTAATTGAAGATTCAAAAACTCTAGGATTATCAGATTTAATCGAAGATGTTTTAGTTAAAACTGGTCTTAGAATGGAATATGAATTATCTAAAGATTTAGATAGTGAAAGTAAAATAGAAAACTTAGATGAATTTAAGAGTGTCGCAGTAGCTTTTGAAGAAAGTGGAGTTTATGATTTACAAACATTCCTAGAGAATATATTGTTAGTTAGTGATGCTGGTCAATATAAAGAAGATAAAGATTCAGTTAGTCTTATGACATTACATTCAGCTAAAGGATTAGAATTTAAAGTTGTATTTATTTTAGGAATGGAAGAAGGAATATTCCCACATAATAGAAGTTTTGAAAGTCAAAGCGAATTAGAAGAAGAAAGAAGATTATGCTATGTAGGAATTACTCGTGCTAAATCAAAATTATATTTATTAAGTGCTAGAAGTAGAACACTATATGGTAAAACAAATGGAACAATAGAAAGTAGATTTATAAAAGAAATAGATCCAAGTGTAATAAATATAGTTAATACAAAACCAGAAGAAAAACAAGCACCAAAATTCATAGGAAACATGTATAATAAATCAAGTGATGGATTATCTGCAGGAGATAAAGTAACTCATACAGTATTTGGAGATGGAGTAGTTATCAAAGTAAGCGGAGGAATAGCAACAATAGCATTTAGTCATAAAGTTGGAATAAAATCTATAGCTGCAAATCATAAATATTTAACAAAAAGATAATATTTCACACATTTACAACTAAGCTCATATATGTTATAATTCAGTATAGAATAAAGAGGATTAGAATATGAGTTTTGTTGATAGAATAAAAAGTAAACAAGTGCAAAAACAAGCAAATGATTTCATTAAACTTATAAAAGGTAAAAGTGATAAAGAGATAGAACAAATATATCTTGATAACAAAGACCTTGAAACTAATGAAATAGCTTTAAGCCACTTGTTTTTTAATAATCCTTCTTTAATTAGAATAATGCCAGTTGACTTTCAAAAGTCAAGACTAAATAGTAATCTATCAATGTTTAAATATGGCTCTTCTGAAGCAAAAAAATCATTAGTTTCTGATTGGCTAAAAGACAATAAATTCTTTATAAATTGTAATTCTATTAATATAAGTGATGAAGAATATAAAGAATATTTAAAAATATATTTTCAACAACCAGATGATATAGCTAAACTTCATATGGAAGACTTAAAAAATGTAGTAGAAACATTAAATAAGATAGATTCAATTCAAACAGATAAAGTAATCGAAGCATCAAAAGATAAATTTACTCCAAGACAATGGGAATTTATAATAGCTGTAAGTCCATCATTTATAAAATATGCACCACAAGAAGTACAAAATAAATATTCTAATGATGAAAAATATGCTAGATTTATAAGTGGAGAAGCAAGAAGTAAATACTTATCAACTCAAATAGAAAAAGTAAGAGAAGATATAAATGTATTAAAAGATATGGATTTAGATGTTAAAAAAGAATATATAAGTATGTTTCCATATATGATAAATTACATAGATGAAGATTCACTTATAGAATTAGTAAAAGATGATATATCATTAATTGGTAGTATAAATATAGTGTCACTAAGAAGTGATGAAGATAGAACATTAAAATTCATAAACGCACTACTGGAAAATATAGAGAGCAAATCTAATAAAGAAATAGTTAATATTTTAATAAGTAATGGATTATTAAATGCCAAAGGAAAAGTATATAGATATGATCAAAATAGTGAAAATACTATTTATCAATATACAAAAAGAACAATAAGAACAATTCAAAAATTAAGTATAGATCAAATTAGACTATTAATAAATGTAGATGTTAACTATGTAATTCCGTATTTAATTCCGCTTTATAAAGAAACAGAATCAAGAGAAAAGAAAGAATCCATAATTATAGATAGTGACTCTAGATGTTTAAAACTATTTAAAATTATTTATGGTGATGAAACATATGAAAATTACTATAAAGTTATTAATAGAATATACAAAGACTATATAACTAATTTAGATTCATATTATTATGAAACAGATTATGAATGTCTATTTGAATTATTTAAAATACTATTTAACAAAAATATAATTTTAAATAATAGTAAAGATAAAATAATGACATTTATTGGTATGTCACTATTATATAAAAATAATATGACTGAATCTCAAAAACAAACATTAGTTAATTTGTTAAATGAATTTTTAGGTAATGCATATAATAGAAAAATAAATAATACTTTAGATTTATATAGTTTGCAATCACTTGAAATATTCGATCAAAGATTATCATTTATTGATGAAAAATTATTAATGGATTTCAATCAATATAACTTTGCTAATATATCTAATTTGTTATTAATATGCAAGCAAACATATGATAGAGGTATATTTAAATTCTATTTAGATTTATTAATTAGTATTTATGGTAGTAATAAAGAAACTCTTTTTAGAGCAAGTGAATATTATAAATATAATAGAGACTTACTAGTAGATGTATGTAAGAGTAATTTATCAGATAAAGAATTAAAGAACTTTATAAATTTAGTTGCAACATTTACAAATGATCTAAAAATGAAAAATAAAAATGAATTAATAAATTATGATGTTCAAGCATTAAAATTATTAATAAGAGAATTATCATCAACAAAAGATGAAGAAGCATATAAAAACTTATTATCTAACTATTTATTTGCTAAAGGATATACTAAAAAAGGAAATATTGGATTCTTAGAAGTTGATACTATAGAACAACTAATTAATTCATTTGATGCTGAATCATTAGAAACATTAAAAGTAAATAATGAATATGTATTCACAGATACAGAAATAGATATATTTAAAATGATTAATTTATTATTTAAAAATAAAAATCTAGATATACTATTCTCATCACTAGAAGAATTAATATCAAGTAAAACAGAAAGAAACTTACCAAACATAAATATATTATTTAATAAGTTAAAGAAATATAAAATAGAATTAATCAATAATCAAATAGTTGGTATAAATGATTTAGAAAATTTATATCAAACTAGTCCTGATATTATTAGTAAAACAAATAAAGATGGAGTTACTATTTATAGAATAAAAGGACAAGATTTTAAAGTTATTAGTTCTATTAATGATGATGGACTTCATTATAACTTTACAAGTGTTACTAAATTAAATAGAAATGAATATGGTTATAATAAATTAATTAAAAGTGGTTCTGTTAGATTTACAACTCATGAAGATAAAACAATAATTAAATTTAATAAAGATAGAATTAAAACTAAAGATATGAAACCAGCTTTTCTTATCATAACTGGTTTATTAACAGATGAATTAATTAATATAGCTAGAAATAATAAGATATCTATTTTAGAGGTAGTAAAAGAATGACAGAAAAAGTATTAGAAAAAATTAAAGAAATGAAAAAAGATAAAGAATTTTCTATCAAAGTAATAGAAAGTCTTTGTAAAAGTGAAAAGAATAAAGAATTATTTAAAGGGAACGATGAATTTGAAAAGTTATACGACAAATACATCAAAAAAGACGATTTAGACTTCTAAATCGTTTTTTAATTGTTTCAAAACATACAAGAAAACATGCAAGTAAAAAGCTTCAAGTAATGAAGCTTTTATTCTACAATATCATCATTTTTAAATTTAATATCTAAAAATTTTCTAGAAGCTAAATAATCACACATATGAACAAATCTTTGATATTTATCTTTTGGAGGAGTTAATACTTCTTCTCCTTTATAATTTTTAGTCCATGGACCCATATGAGTTGCTATACATCTACAAACAAAATCTATTTCAGATTCATTAAGTTCAAGATTATCTTTATTTTCACGTATATAATTACTCATTAATATTGGATGTTCAAATAAAGTATATTCACTTTTAGTCATACCACTTTTTAATCCATCGTGTAGAGTTAATGAAAATATAATTAAGTCTTTTTCATCTTGAGTAAAATTATTAATACTTTCATCATTAAATAACTCATAAGCAATTCTAACAGCTGCCTTAGTATGTCTTAATAAACCACCTTCACCTAATGAAAAACTAGGATGATATTTTCCAGTACTACTCGCAGGTACATGATAGAAATAGTCAGGTAACTTATCTAACATAATTATTAAACTATTTTTAATTCTATCATTCTTTATATAATTTATTTCTTTATTAAATTTCTCATGCATAATTAAACCTCTAATAGATTATATAATAAAAATATCCTTTTTTCTACTTTAATATTTAAAAATAAAAAAACTTATGTTATAATTTCAGTATATATGATAGTAGGTGAAAAAATGAAAAGAGCTTATAAATTGTTTTTGATACCAATTATTTTACTGTCGTTATCTTATAAAACTAAAGCCGTTTGTAATGATGATGATTTAAACAATTGGGCTAATAAAGTTAGTTTAAAAGTTGTTGAATATAATCCAACAATAGAATTTACAAAAACGAATGATATTAAATTGATATTAGATCAAGTAGAAGCAGCTTATTTATTACAGTTAACTGATCAAAGAAAAGATGTTTTTGTAAGAGCTGTAAGTACTTATTCTGATGATGAATTAGAGGTAAAAGATTTGTACTTTTATGGATATTCAATATTAGCTCAAGGACACTTGAAAGAAGCAATTTATGGTGTTAACATATATGGAAGTGAAGATAGTGCTTGTCCAAATGAATTGTTAAAAACTATTAAGTACAAAGTTCCAGCTTTCAATGGATATCTTCATACAGAATATTGTGAAAAATATCCAAATCATGAAAACTGTGGTTCACATTCAGATACTGGTGATAAAAGTAATGATGATTTTCTAAAAGAAATGGAAGAATATGATAAAAAAGAAAATCCAACAGAAGAAGAAAAAACAATATGGCAAGTATTATATGAGATTATTAGAGAATATGGATTCTATATTGTAGTTCCATTCTTAATAGTTACATTAATTTATGTTATTAAGATAGAAAATGTTAAACAAAAAGAGAAGGAGAAAGAAAATAATGAAAAGAAGTAAAAAATTATTATTTATAATAATACCATCATTAGTAGTATTCTTTGCCTTATCTTTTTTACTAACAAGTGCAAGACAAAAAGAATTGAATACTGATATTATTTCAACTGACACATCTATCTCAAAAAGTATATCAGATGAAATGAATAAAACTCTTACTGATATAAGAAAAAACACAGATAATAAAGATAGCAAAGGCAATAGAGACGAAGTTGTATGTGGTGGGGTTACAATTACTGAGACAGGAACTCATGAGGCTGTTGGCAGCGCATGGTTACATAAATGTGTTGCATATACTCCTTGGAACTGCAAAGGACAGTTAGAAGGACCATATCAAAGTGGCTGTAAAGAACGAGAAGAGAAAATCGGTTATGGATCACAACAAATTGGAAAACATATGAGTATATTCACATACAAGTATATATGTCCGGCGGTAGACACACAATGCGCAACAAAAATCAATTATACTGAAAGTCTCTTAACGTTTAACTATTCATGCCAAAAATGTTCTTCATATCAAACTGCATGTGATACAAAAGGAAAAAATTGCCGATCAATATGTGTTAGCCCATATATAGAAAGTGGGTCAATGAAGTATTGCTCAACGAAAAGAATGTATGCACCAGGTTCCCCTATATGTTTTCATGAAGATACTACTGAAGGGAAAATAACAGAGGCATTGTCAAAATTTCCGGATTTAAATTTAACTGCTGCTGATGTTAGTTATAAAGAATGTGAACCGATAGTAAATAGTTATGATTGCGAAGCAGTAACTTCCCCATGCGGTGATTATAAGGCTGGTGTTGAAGCAACGAGTGATAAAAAAAGTTGTTGTGGAAATTTGTGCGCAGGTTGTACTAGAGAATGTGCTAATCATCCACCTGTAGTTGAACCTATAGATGGTGAAACATTTACAGCATCTTCTTCAAAAGGAAGCGTACCAGCATATTGTATTAATCAACACTTGTTAATGCCGGATAATGGTAAATTCATGTGGGATTCATCATTTAATGTAACAGCATGTAAAGATAGTAATTCTAGTAAAGACTGTGGATATGGATATATATTATTAAAATCATATGCTTTAGGTTATAATTATGCAGTAACAAATGTTGCATTAAGATTATGGGCAGCGTCTGATAATCATGGAGCAGCAGCAGGATATAATGATTCTCCAGGTGTTCCAGTATCAGAGATAAGAGGATTCGTTGAACCTCATTGGAATGTTTATAAACAAACAGCAAAAGAAATCAATATTAGACGTTATATAAAATATGTAAACAGCAAGGGAACAGACTTTAAAAATGATGTATTTAAAGGAAGTTATAAAACTGTTAAGAAACTTAGTGATTTACAAGGAATAAGTTGTAATGGATTTAATCCAATTCCTAATGATTCAATAGCTCACAGTACTGGAGAAAATATGGGAATTTTATGTACTGGAGTTAATGAAGAATACTTAAAATCAATATACTTATATATATTAGCTCTTCAAGGAAATAAAATACCTATTGATGAAGTTTACAGAAAACATTTATCAAATAAGTGTAAAACAGATTCATCATTTAAGAGTAAAAATAAAGAATTATGTGCTAATCCAGATGAAGCTACAATTGATGTAGGCGATTATACTAATAGAAATTATATTCCTGTATCAGCTAAAGTAACTTATATAGATCCAGAAAGCTTTGAAACAACAATTAAATTTACTATGACTGAAGAAGTAGATGTAGAATGTTCTGCAGATGAATTAGCAACAGCTAATTATTGTAAGACAAATGTTGAAATTACAGATAGTAATGGTAATATTGTAAAAGCAGATCATTATGATGAATGTAAAAAGAACATATGTTATATCAAAGTTAAAGGAATGAAAACTTGTAATAAAGATACAGTTGGTCAAACAAAGAAAATAAGAATAAAAGTTATTACAGATAAAGTATATGGAGACTTAGCTGTTAAGAAAATGGTAGCATGTGATAGTCCAGGATCAAATCAAATATTCTTTGCATTAGATTTAGATAATGCATTAACCAATACAGGTGATCCAAAATTTGATCATAGAGATGAAACAGAACAAACTGTTACAATTACTTGTCCATGTGAACCAACTAATAAATGTATGAACGACGATATAATAGATCGTTTAAATAGAAAAAATACAAAATCAAATTTAAATGCAACATGTGAAACTAAAGATGGTGGAACAGGTGAGTATGATACTTATGAAGACAATTCTTTAGAAGACCCTAACATGAACTGTATTATAAATATGTGTTATGATGGTCAACAATCTCAATATGATTATTCAGAAAAATATGGAGTTAACAATAAATATTGTACTTTATATTGTAGAGATGAAGTTAGATTCTATCTAGCAAATAAAACTAAAGTATATACAGGAATGCAATTTAGATATGATGTAGGAACTAAGTTAAAAAATAAAGGAATAATTAAACAACAAATTGATACAAATGATGTTAAATACTTAACTAGTGTTGTTAGACAAGAAAGACATTGTACATCTGTAATAGACTACAAGACATGGAAAGCAGATTATGATAAAGCTTCAAGTCTTGATAAAGAACAATTAATATATGATATTGAAAACTGTAACTTATATGACATTGATAAAATTAATGTTAAAAAGTATTATGAAGATGCGAAAGTTATAGAAAATGGTAATAGCAGAACAGGATATACAACAGTTGATTACATCCAGAAGACACTTAAATGCCAAATGGATGCAAGTGGTGAAGATTCATGTGCTGATTTAGAACTTGAATATAAATCAAAATATAATGGTGATGGAACAAATACATTTGCAAAAGATGAAGGACAAGTAATTTCAGAAGTTAAATATTGTTCTGGCTCAGAGTGCTATCAATATAAATGTCCATCAAAAGCAAAAGACTATAATACAAGATTGAAAGAATGTAATGAATGGTCAAAAACAACACAAGCAGAGTTTGATCCAGACGGAGAAAATATAACAACTATTATAAATGGAGTAGCTGTTCCAAAAAATGATTATGCAGCTATAGTAATTTCTAGTGAAGTTGATTTCTCTAACCCAATTAAATATCAAACAAAAGCATTTACTGGTGATGTTAAGAGAGTAGAAAACGACAAAGTCGAAGATATGTATACTCCATTAGGAAAAAATGTTTATCCAGTTGAGTTAAATCAAAGAACATTTGTAAATAATCCAAACGATGAAGAAAATTGGAAATTTGTTAAACATTATTACAAATTTAGATTATTAGTTGATAGACCTAATAGAGCTATGGAAAAATATTTAGGATTATTAGGTAATGAACAAGGACATCAATTTGACTATAATTATACATGCAACTTTGATGTTTATAATAAGTCAACTGACTATAGTTGTGATCCAGAAGCAAATTATAATAAGTGTTATGAAATCTCTGCTGATGGGGTTGTAACATTCCATGATTCATTTAAAGATGAAAATGGTAATGAAGTAGCTTGTAGCAAAGAATGTGTACAATCTGGTGGATATGGATTTATCTTTAGAAATGTTCAATTAGATAATATGTTCCCATCAGAAGCTGTTAGAGACACAGGCAATAACTGGACAACTGATAAGGCTAAAGAGGCTATTAAAGAAATAGAAGCTTCAGCAGATAAAATGTATACAACTGATGAATATTTAGAATATAGTTATACAATTACACCAGAAGCAATTAAAAGTATTAAAGATTATAACAAACAAGAAGAATCATCTGGTGGATATCAAAACTCAACATTATATGGTTGTGAAAGTTCTAAAACAAATGTTTCTGCATTTGAGAATTGTAAGAGTAAATTCTTAGAAGAAATCGGTAAAGATGAAACAGTTCTTGGAATGAATATAACAGCTCATAAATCAAATGGAATTTCTAAATATACACAAAACAAAAATAAAACAACAATAAGTGTTGGCGAATAGAATGTAAAATGCATATGATATCATATGCATTTTATTTTGAAATATAAAAAACAAATCTTTTCATTAAAATAAAAATATGTTAAAATGAATATGTAATATTAGGAGAGCATATGAAGAACATAAAAGAAATTTTTTCATTTAAAAAAATATCATCAAAAAACTATGTTATAGTTTTAATAGTTTCAGTTTTAGTAATAGCGTTAACATTATATGTTAGAAGTTTTTGCTTAAGTTATGAGCTTTATAAAACCAATAATAGTGTATTTATAGATAAAAGCGTAAATCAAATAAATACTGAAGATTTTGATTTTGCACTTACAGAAGTTAGCGAAGCTATACTTTATGTAAGTTATACTGGTTCAAGTGAATTATATGATATTGAAAAAAGATTATATAGAGAAATGGAAAAGAAAGATTTAATTAGTAAAGTAATTTATTGGAATGTAACAGACTTTAAAGGAAATGATGAATACTTAAAAATGCTTAAGGAACATTTCCCAGAAGTTAAAGATGAAATAACAACAAGCCCATTATTAATTTATATTAAAGATGGTAAAGCAGTTGAAGCTATAAGTAGTGAACTTAAAACAATTGACTATATAGCATTTGATAAGTTAGTTGAAAAATACGAAATTGAATAATTTTGTATTTTTTTTAATTGTAAAAGTAGTGCATTAAAAAGTTATTGCGTATTTAATTAATATAGAGACAAAGAAATTTGTCTTTTTAATTTGGAAGAAAGGAGGTAATATGAAATATTATAATGGATT